>FSVV01000025.1_pt1 | contig 47261 bp, 41 predicted proteins | sample 1637831 | NCBI WGS metagenome assembly FSVV01 (sample SAMEA3914789, study PRJEB12502) | metagenome | biome: forest; material: soil | place: Canada | collected 2011-07-03 | depth 0.3 m
AAAAAAGAAGCCGCCGACCTGCCACTGGAAGGGGCCGGGGGTCTTGGAGGCGATACGGATTTCGGCGTTGACGGTGTCCGGCTTCTGCGACGGCGCCCATTGGTAGACGCCCGTCGAAGCATTGGGGAAAAGCGTCTGATCGACCCCCTGGGCGTAGCTCGTCTGGTCGTAGCCGCCGAGCGCGGTGACCTCGATGCCGCCGAAGTCGTACACCAAGTTCCCCCGGAACTGTAAACTCTTCATATTCATGAAGGGTTTGGTCCCGAGGGGGAACTTTTCGCTGTCGATGCCCGACGGCAGGTTGTGGTTCAGCGCTCCCGTCGAGGTATAGGCGAAGGGAATGTACTGTAGGATATCCCCCGATCCCTGCTGGCTGGTGTATTGCGCTGTGACCAGACCGGTCAGGTTGGCGATCGGTTCGAACGCGACCTCGACACGCGCCGACTTGTCGTCTTCGTCATCGCCCCGCGGTTGGGGCGCGTTGTTACGATAGCCGTCGTGCGACGCGGAGAGGAACGAGGTCCGCACCTGAACTTGGTCGCCGAGGGGCAGGTTCAACATGCCCTGCAGTTCCAGGTCGTTGTAGTTGCCGTACTGAAGGCTGGTGTCGGCGGCGAAGTGGTCGACCGGCTTGGCGGTGATGACGTTGACGGCGCCGCCGACTGCGTTGCGGCCGTTCAAAGTTCCCTGCGGTCCGCGCAGGACCTCGATCCGATCAATGTCGTAAAGGTTGGCGCTCAGGCCGTAGGGGCGGTTCATGTAGAAGCCGTCGATGTTGACGGTCACCGCCGGATCGCCGTTTTCGGTGGTGTCTTGGCTGGACACGCCCCTGATGGTGATGATCGATTGGCCTTCGCTCGTGGCGATGCTGACGTCCGGCGCCACCGCGGTCAGGGCGGCCAGGTCGGTGATCCCGGCGGCCTTGAGCGCGTCGCGGTCGTAGACCGATATGGCGATGGGTGTGTTCTGGACGTTTTCCTTCCTATGCTGCGCCGTGACCACCACCTCGGCCAGACGGTCTCCGGGCGTAGCCGCCGCTCCAGCCGTCTCGGCCAAGGCCTGACCGGACAGCGACAGCACCGGCCATGCGCACAGCAGGGCGGCGGTCGAGAACAAACGGCTGCGCCTGCGCGCCACAGATCCCTTCCCTGCCGCCCCGGTCAGGTTCACCGACCGCGCCGCAGCGGCCTTCTGGTTTTCGAACATCAGCTATCCCCTCTATTCTTGTCCCGCCAAGCCGGCCAGCTGCTGAACCGGCAGTTGGCAATCGTTTGCCAATCTAACCCCGAAAAAAGCCGCGTCCAGCTTGACCCTTGGCGGCTCGGCAAACGTTTGCCGTCTACATCACGCATACGCTGCGTCGGCCTTGAAGCTAAAGGCAAGCAGCAGCCTGCACTGTTCACTATGCTGATGAATTCTGCATGATTTATCAACAGATCTGGCTTTGAATTGGGCATCAAGCTCTTTGATTCCCCCTGCAGACCGGGCGGTAGGCCGTTTTCGCGTGAAATAGCGCCGGTTGGAGCTCTCGTTCGCGACGCGGCCAAAGCGCAGCCTGATCTGCCTGAAGTCATTGGCCGGTCGGCGCCCTAAGGCCGGACCAATCTAGTCGCGCCCGCGACAGAGCGCCCGCCAACCCATACCTCAACGATATTGGCGCGTGTGGCGCTGTAGAGGATCTTCTGCAGCAGACTTTCCTCATCGTCCACGTCATCAAACGATCGGATGGTCCCGTTTGGCGCGGCGAGATCAATCAATTGGGCGTCAAACAGCCGCCCGCGCTCGAAGGTCCCCACATCGAGTCCCAGCGCCGCCGCCCCGCCCGCGGTGGCCAGATGGAATGCGGTCCGCCAGTCCTGGCGCGCGCTGGGCCGGCCTCGACGGTCTGGCGGAAGCGAAGGATCAACGCCCCCTTCCAGCATCCTCGACGCCACGACGGTCATGCGCAGGGTATCGTACATGGAGGCGCTGGGCCCGCCGGCGATGTCCGTGCCGAGCCCGACGCGAAGCCCTTTTTCCAGCGCCATCCGCAGCGGGAATACGGCCGTGGAAAAATAGGCGTTGGACAGCGGACAGTGGGCGACGCCGGCCTCGCGCGACAGGACTAGGTCCATGTCGGGACTGGTGAGGAAATTTCCGTGCGCCAGGATCGTGTGTGGCGTCAGCAGACCAAAGCGGTCGAGGCTTTCCGCGTCGCTAAAGCCCGTCCGCGAGCGCACATAGGCCTCCTCCCAGTCACTCTCGGCGCAGTGGGTCTGCACAATGCAGCCGCAGCGATGGGCAAGCTCGGCCAAGCCTTCCAACAGGGCGTCGGTGCAGCTTGGCACGAAGCGCGGCGTGACCACGGGCTGGACGCGTCCATCCGCATTGTCCGGGTGGCCGCGCACGTACGCGATCAGCGCCTCGGTCCCGTCGAGCGCCGCTCCGACCGACGCATCGCGATAGTAGTCCGGGCAGATGAGGGGATCGTCCATCGCGACCTTGCCAATCAGGGCGCGCATGCCCCGCTCGAGGCAGATATCCGCCAGCAACCGGCTCGCCTCATAGTGAATGGTCGCGAACATCAGGACGGTGGTCGTGCCGTTCGCCAATAGGTCGGCGACAAGCGCGCCATAGGCGCGTTCGGCGAAGCGGAGATCCTGGTAACGGGCCTCCAGTGGAAATGTGTACTGGGTCAGCCAGTCCTCGAGCGGCCGGTCGAGCGCCGTGCCGAGTTGGGGATACTGGGGCGCGTGAACGTGTAGGTCCACAAAGCCCGGCAGTACGCGGGCGCTGGCGGGCGCCCGCCAAAGTTCCCCCCTCTGCTCGGCGCTGGACAACCGCGCCGCAAATTCGGGATCATCAGGTCGTATCACCGCTCCGATGACGCCATCTGGGCCGATTTCCACAAGCGTCGATGACAGTATCTCAACCCCGTCGCAGGCCGGCGCGTGGCAGAACGTTGCGAGCAGAGACGCGCCGCGCAGGTCCAGCAATTCACCCTCCAAAGCCCACGGTCACGGAGACGCCCCGCGCGGAATTCAGGTCGCGGTTTCCAGGAGGGTCGCGAAGCGGTCGATGAACACCTCTTCGGACACACCCCGCGCCCAGTATTCACTGATCACGTCTTCCAGATCGCCGTGGACATCAGGCGCGAGCAAGACGGTTGAGGACGGCGCAGACTTGCCGCTCGCCGTCAGGGCCTGTTCGGCCCGCCGGTCACAGGCGTCCAGGCTGTTCGATGGCCCTCCGCCAAAAGCGGGCAAGGCGCCGAGCCTTTGCGCGAACCGGGCCTGAACGGCCGGCTGCGTCGTCACCTGCGCCAGCAACATTTGCGCCGGGCGGGTGGCCGCGCCCGCCCTGGGGAAGACAAACGCATCAGAACTGTAGTTGGCGCCGCCGCCCATCACGCTCAGGCTGCAGCCATAGTCGATGTCCGGCTGCATGCCCGCCCGGCGAAACTCGGCCTGGACCCAGTCTCCCATGATCTGGAAGCCGCCCTTGCCCGAGATGAGCATCGCTGTCGCATCGTTCCAATTCCGGCCTGGGGAGCCGGCATCGACATAATTCCTCAATCGACCGAAGGTTTCGACCACGTCTCTGAACTGGGACGAGCGTATCGCGGCCGGGTCACGCTCCTTATAGACGCGGAGGTACAAGGACGGCCCGCCCTTCGACAGCAGGATGGAGTCGAAGACATACTGCTCCTGCCAAGGCTGCCCCCCAAAAGCGAGGGGGACCAGTCCGGCTCGCTTCAGGCGATCCATGGCGTCAAACGCCTGTGGCCAAGTGGTCGGCATGGCGCGAACTCCAGCCTGATGAAGCGCCGCCATCGAGGCGAACAGCCAGTTGTTCACATGGATGTTGAGCGGAGCCGCATAGACGTGGCCGCGCGCGCCCAGCGCGGCGAACAGTTCCGGGGGCAGTTGCGATCGCCAATGCCCCTCGTGCGCGACGTCATCGATGGGCAGCAGCAGGCCATGTTCGGCGAGGTCGTCCAGGATCGGCCCCGCAACAACGATATAGGCGCCCGGCGGCTGGCCGCCGACGATGCGGCTGAGCACCAGGGCGTCGACATTCTGGAACCCCGCCACTGAGAAGTCGCGCCAGCGGCCCCCGGCGCTCTGATAGGCTTGCACCAATTCATGCACCGCCCGCACTTCTCCCGGCGAAGTCCACGAGTGGGAGATCTCGAGCGATCCGGAGCCCTGGGTCGCCGGGCTCGGCGGCGCGCACGATGCGGCGAGCATCACGGCCAAAATCGCCGCCGAAATTCGCGCTTTTGAGTGATGGATAACGTTTGCCACGCGCCAACGATACCCTGACGCCCGCCTCACGCAATGGCAAATCATTCCCATCACCCCAATCGCGAAGGCTGCCCAATAACTGAACGACAGCTGAGCGCCTCGCGCCGAGCGTAGCGCTCAGACGGCCGCGCTCGTCGGTGCTGAGGCCACCGGCGACGCCAGCGTGCTCTCGCGTTCGACGTAGGTGCTCTTGACGTAAGTGCGCATGGGTATCGAGGCCATGCCGCCGGCAAGCGCCCGCAGGAGAAGCCTGGCGCTGGTCGCGCCCATGCGCACCGCTGGCTGCTGGATCGTCGAGAGGGCCGGATCACAATAGACGCTCGACGGCAAGCCATCGAAGCCCACCACACTCACATCTTGCGGCGCCCGCACCCCCGCCTGCTTCACCCGCTTGATGAACGCCACAGCCATGTCGTCGCTGCAGCAGATGACCGCGTCCGGCCTGTCTGGAGTGGCCAGAAAAGCGCCCGCCGCGGCCCAGCCAGCGTCATAGGTGAAGTCTCCTTCGAATCTGGGCGCCTCGGTCAAACCAGGGCCGCCCCTACGCAAGCCTTCAGAGAAGCCCGCATAGCGCTCGTTGTCGTGATAGGTGTCTTTCGGGCCCGAGACATACATGAAGCGCTTGCATCCTGCCGAAATCAGGCGGCTGACCGCGTCCTGCACAGCGCGGCGTTCATTGGTCAGCACGCTCGGCACCCCGTGACTACTGAGATCGATCATCAGCCCGATGATCGGACGTTCCGCCGCCAGGATCGGCAAGCCACCCGAACTCGGCGGCTCATTGACGATGGCGATAGCGCCATCGACCATGCCACCGCGCGCCAATTCCAGCAGTCGAGGATCCGGATGACGGGCCTTGTTCAGATGGCCGACGATCATCGTGTAGCCGTGCTTTGACAGTTCCTCATCGATGCCTCGCAACGTGTCGTTGAGGATGGGGCTGGTTCGCCACGGCGGCATGATCACCATGACCATGCGTGAGGCGCCAATCCTGAGACTCCGCGCCGCCATGTTAGTCGAATAGCCTAGTTGCGCCGCAGCGGCTTCCACGCGCGCGCGCGTCTTCACGTTCACCCGGTTCGGGTTGTGCAAGGCGCGGCTGGCGGTGGAGATCGCCACGTTCGCAGCCCGGGCGACGTCGATAAGTTTGGCCACCTTGCCTCCAATATGCGCCGAGGCGCCCGTACTCAGCGCAACTCGAGAAGTCAGTCCGCCAGATCGCGCGCAGCGGAGCCGATTAAAGGAAAAGCATTGCGTAGCGCCATAGTGACGGTATGGTTTCGCAATGGCAAACGTTTCCCATAGCCCGATCGAAGCGCGTAATGAGCTCGCAAGAGCGCCGGGCGCACAGGGCTACCGCCGCGCCGTTCCCATTCTGGCCGAGCGCGAGAAAGATAAGGCCGCGACATTGGTTCAACAGTCGATCCGCCTCGACGGCGTGACGATCAAGTATCACAGTCAGACCGTCATCGATGGCTTGAACTTGTATGTCGAGGGCGGCGAATTCGTTGTCCTGCTCGGGCCATCCGGTTGCGGCAAGTCCACTCTCCTCGGCGCAATCGCGGGTCTGACCCGGATCGCCGGCGGCCGCATAACCGTAGGCGAAAGGGACGTCACGCACATGGCCCCGGGAGACCGGCGGGTCGGCATGGTGTTCCAGTCCTACGCGCTCTATCCGCACATGGACGTCCGCGGCAATCTCGAGTTTTCCTTGAAATGCGCGCGAATGCCGCGGGCGACGGTTGCGGCGAAGGTCGCAGAAGCCTGCCGAATACTTCAGCTTGAGGGGTTCGAGCGTCGGCGGCCCGCGCAATTGTCCGGGGGGCAGCGTCAGCGCGTCGCGATCGGCCGCGCCCTGGTCCGGGATGTCGATGCGTTCCTGTTCGACGAGCCGCTCTCCAACCTTGATGCGAAAATGCGCGCGGAACTGCGTGTGGAGATCAAACAACTCCACCAGAAGCTGGGGCGCACCATGGTCTATGTCACGCACGATCAGGTCGAGGCCATGACGCTCGCCGACCGCGTGGTCGTGATGCGCGCCGGGCGAATCGAGCAGATCGCCTCGCCCAAGGTCATCTACGAGCGCCCGGCGAATCTTTTTGTCGCCGGTTTCGTCGGGTCGCCGACCATGAACTTCCTACCGGCGGATCTCTTGGCCGAGGCCTCGGTCGGGCTCGAGATCGGCGGTTGCGCCTTCGACATCTCCGGATACCCGTTCCTATCGAAACCCTCCAGCGGCCGGAGCAAGGTGATCGTCGGCGTGCGCGCGGAAGACATGGTGGTGCGCGGGCGGGACAACGGGACCCGTGGCCTGCGGGCCACGGTGACGGTCGTCGAGCCGGTCGGTCCCGAGACCCTGGTGTGGCTGTCGCTCGACGCCGGGACCCTGGTGGTGGCGAGAGTCCCCAATACGCGTGAGTTCCAGCCAGGGGAAACCGTGTCGCTGGACTTCGCCAGCGAGCGGATCTCTGTGTTCGATCCGGCGACGGAAGATCGACTCTAGACTTCGGCCCGGTGCGCGCCGGTTGGAAGGGAATACGTCGGATGAAGACCATCAAGGGGCCCGCTCTCTTCGTCGCCCAATTTCTGGGTGATGAGGCGCCGTTCGACAGCCTCGACGGATTGGCCGGCTGGGCCGCGGCCCTGGGCTACAAGGGCCTGCAGATACCCGCGGACCCGCGCCTGATCGATCTGGAGAAGGCGGCCGGGTCCCAGGCCTACTGCGATGACCTGAACGCCATGCTCGCCCGGCACGGCGTCCAGGCGACGGAGCTTTCCACACATTTGCAGGGCCAGCTCATCGCCGTACATCCGGCCTATGACGAGATGTTCGACGGATTCGCGCCCGCGCCCTTGCGGGGCAAGCCGCAGGAACGCCAGGCCTGGGCGGTCGGGCAGCTGAAGCTCGCCGCCCAGGCCAGCGCACGATTGGGACTGAAGGCGCATGCGACCTTCTCAGGCGCCCTTGCTTGGCCTTACCTCTACCCGTGGCCCCAGCGCCCTCCGGGCTTGGTGGAGACGGCCTTCGAGGAGCTGGCCCGGCGGTGGCGGCCAATCCTGGACGTGTTCGACGACGCCGGCGTTGACGTCGGCTTTGAGCTTCACCCCGGTGAGGACCTGCACGACGGCGTGACGTTCGAGCGCTTTCTGGAGGCTGTCGACAACCATCCTCGGGCCAAGATCCTTTACGATCCCAGCCACTTCGTGCTGCAGGCGCTGGACTATCTGCAGTTCGTCGACATCTACCATCCCCGGATATGCATCTTCCACGTCAAGGACGCCGAACTCAGGCCAACCGGCCGATCGGGAGTCTATGGCGGTTACCAGGGCTGGATCGACCGGCCGGGGCGTTTCCGCTCCCTGGGCGACGGGCAGGTGGACTTCAAGGCGCTGTTCTCGAAGTTCGCCCGGTACGACTATGACGGCTGGGCGGTGTTGGAGTGGGAGTGCGCCCTCAAGCATCCTGAGGACGGCGCACGCGAAGGCGCAGCCTTCATCGCCGACCATATTATCCGGGTCACCGACAGGGCGTTCGACGACTTCGCCGCCGGCCGCGCCGATTCCGCCGCCAATCGGCGAATGCTCGGGCTGGCCGACTTGGCAGGCTGAGGGCTCATCGCATGGCTTACAATCCCCCGATCCGACTGGGCATGGTGGGCGGCGGCCAGGGCGCCTTCATCGGCGCCGTGCACCGCATCGCCGCCCGCATGGACGGGCGCTTTCAGCTTGTCGCCGGGGCCTTGTCCTCCACGCCGGAACGCGCCGCTGCTTCCGCCGCGGAACTGGGCCTGGATCCCGCCCGCAGCTACGCCACCTTCGAGGACATGGCCTTGGCGGAGGCCGCACGCGAGGACGGGATCGAGGCGGTTTCGATCGTCACGCCAAACCACCTGCATTTCGCGCCGGCGAAAGCCTTCCTGGAGGCGGGCGTGCACGTGATTTGCGACAAGCCGCTCACTGCGACACTGGAAGAAGCGGAACAGCTCGCGTCATGCACGACGCGATCGGGCCGGCTTCTCATCGTGACCTACAATTACTCAGGCTATCCCATGGTCCGCCAGGCGCGTGAGATGGTGGCGGCTGGCGAACTTGGAATTCTGCGCCTGATCGAGGTGGAGTACATCCAAGGCTGGCTGAGCCAAAAGCTCGAGGCCGAGGGCTCCAAACAAGCGGAGTGGCGCACCGACCCGGCCCGCTCGGGCGCCGGCGGCGCGCTGGGCGATATCGGCGTGCACGCCTATCACCTTGCCGCCTTTGCTTCGGGGCTGGAGCCGGGCGCCGTCCTGGCGGATCTCACCAGTTTCGTCGACGGCCGGCGGCTCGACGACAACGCCTCGGTGTTGATGCGCTATGAGTCCGGCGCCCGCGGGCGGCTATGGGCCAGTCAGGTCGCGATTGGGGAGGAGAACGAACTCACCCTCCGACTCTATGGAGACAAGGGGTCGCTGGCCTGGTCCCAGAGGCATGCCGACAAGCTGGATTTCATCCCCTTGGGCGCGCCGCGCCAAGTGCTCTCACGTAGCGGCGCAGGCGTCCAAGAGGCGGCGGCGCGACTGAGCCGCGTCCCCGCGGGGCATCCGGAAGGCTATCTGGAAGCCTTCGCCAACATCTATGCTGAGGCGGCGCGCGCCATTATCGCCGCGCGATCGGGACGGCGCGACGACGAGGCGATTTTCCCGACGGTCCAGGATGGCCTGCGTGGGGTGCGTTTCGTTGACGCCTGCGTCCACTCGCACGCAGCGGGCGGAGCCTGGACCGCAATGCCCCGCTCCGCTTGAAAGCTGTAATTGAAAGGTCAGCGGGGGCCTTGTCCGCTCTGCCGCGCTCGTGGAAAAGGGCGTCTGGGATAGGCGACAAGGGCCTCAAGCGGGAGGGCGGCCCAACCGGTAGATGTCAGCCAGGCTCCAGAACCAATCGGCGTCGAGATCGGTCAGGCGCTCGGCTTCTTCTATGCCCCCCGGTCCGCCCTCGAACAGGGCGTAACAAGTCTCGTTGGGATCATGACGGGCGGAGTAGGCGATTCCGTCGGCGGCGACTGGATGAGCGCGAAGCGCCTTTGACCAAGCCTGAGGCAAATCATAAGGCAAGCCGCCATGCACGACTTCGGCGGTCGCGCCGAGGATCGCCAGCCCCGGCCCATCGAATTTGATCAGCTTCAACGGTCGCAGGACACGTAGGCGAACGTAGGCCTTTCGCTGTAGGACCGCCGGATCCAACACCAGCCGACCAGGCGAGCGCAGGAAGGTCTCAGCGAACGCGCCGCGGTCCGTCTTGGCCGTGTAGATTACGCCGTAGCTCGCGTCTGGGGCGTTTAGCCGCCCGTCCACGCTTCGATCGAAATAGATTGGGTCATGCGCCGCAGAAAAGAACCGATGGAGCATCGTCCCCGGTCTTAGGGTCGCGGTCTTCGGCTTGCGTCGCGCCAGATCGGCCGGCGGAAAGGGTCGGCTCACGCGCCCTGGACACCGACCCGCCGCGCCGACTCGACGACCCGCTCGACCTCGCCCCTGCGCAGAACCTCGATCGGGCGCTCGCCGTTCAGGCGATCATCGGGATTGACCAGAAAATTCAGAACCACCCACGGGCTCTCATAACCGAGCGTATCCTGAACGGCCTTCAGGCCGGGAACGACGGCGCCGTCTGCGTTGAATTGGATCGTCGGGAAGCGCCGGCGATTGCTGGGCCCCGGCACGGCCAGGAGACTCCCCTCCTTGACGCGTTTGTCGATCGCCTGACGTGAAACGTCGTGCATCAGGGTGCGCACCTGGTCCAGATCATAGGCGCCGCCAGCGTCGCGCAGATCGGCCCGCGCGTATTCCACGCCCCGCAGCATAGCCCGGGCCCGTGCGTCAGGCTCGAACGCCTCGCGGCCAACTCTGGCCGACTTGGCGGTCGAGCCTTGTTCCTTGGCCTCGGTCGCAGCCTCGGCCACGACCCATCGCGATCGCTTCAATTGTTGGTAGCCAGCGTGGCGCAACTTTGCATCCACGGCCGCGCTGGTAGGGATGATCGCGACGGCGGCGCCTTGCGGCAAGTCCATGGTCGAGAGCGCCTTCGCGGCGTCCCCCTGCACAGTATAGGCGCGAAGGGCGACGCCCGACCCAGCACGCTTACGCGCCGTCGAAGATCTGCCGCTCTGGAATTGAGTCATCTTGGGGTCTCCCAGACGGAAGTTGGCGCCAAGCATGGACCCTCGCGACAACTTTGGCAACTTCGACAACTAAGCGAGCAGTTTATCTCCAAGGACAGCGCCGGCGCGATCCGACCCTAGTCCCCCTCACGCCTCAAGCCCACGCGGGCGGCGGCAGCTGGCTTATGAACGGCGGGAATCCGGCGTAGTTCGGCCTCAGTCCTCGTTCCATGGCGGCGGCAGTTGGCCCGACTTGAACAAGATCAGCGGGTGCTCGTCGTAGTCTCCCATTTCGACGTCGGCGGTGACCGAAAAGGCGACCACGCCCAGGCGAAGAGGCGCAAGCCGCTCGGCCTTCCGCCGCGCCTCTTCCGCTGTCTTGCAGCCCACCTGGGGCTCCGCCTTCAGGCTCTTGCCGCGGCCAGCGACGTAGGCCTGAAGGATGTGGACGGTTTCACGGGACATAGGGCGGGACAGACCACGTCTGGAGGCGGATGGCCATCCTCCGTACTCCAGCCCCGTCTGGAGCTGGCACGACGCGGGTCGCCGCTGACGCGTTCCCAGCAGTCGTCCGGGGGCGTCAGGTGCGCCACATTGAGGCCTTGGCGCCGGATCTGCCTGCCCTGCGCGTCGACCGCAAATAAAAACGGCCGCGCTCTGCAGCGCGGCCAGTTCATAGGGAGGAAACGCCCAGGAAGGGCGGAAGCATCAGGGACGCTTCGTAGCCTGAAAATATCCCGCAGCGCATAATTCCTCAAGGTCACGGCCGCAAAATCCGGCGGCCAAATTGTCGCAAGGCGCCGTTCGTGAGCCATCGCCGATCTTTGGCGAGATCTGGCCGGCAAGGGGCGCGAACCGCTCGCGCCACGGGTTCGGTCCCACTGGGATTCATAATTAATCAAGCTTGAATGAGGCTTACTGGTTTCGCGCCTGCGAAGCGGGCCGCGATGGCCTGGTGGAATTTTGCCGCCAGGCTCGCCAGAAGTGCGGGGAAGATTGATGCGCATTCTTATGATCGAGGATGACAGCGCGACCGCGCAGAGCATCGAATTGATGCTCAAGGCCGAGGGCTTCAACGTCTATACGTCCGACCTCGGCGAAGAAGGTGTCGATCTGGGCAAGATCTACGACTACGATCTGATCCTGTTGGATCTCAATCTGCCCGACATGAGCGGCATGGACGTGCTGCGCATGCTGCGCTTGGCCAAGATCAACACGCCGATCATGATCCTCTCGGGATCGACGGAGATCGACACCAAGGTGCGCACCTTCTCGTGCGGCGCCGACGACTACCTGACCAAGCCGTTCCACAAGGACGAATTGGTGGCGCGGATCCACGCGGTTGTGCGCCGCTCCCAGGGTCACGCGCAATCGGTGATCAAAACCGGTTCCCTCACCGTCAATCTCGACGCCAAGACCGTCGAGGCGAGCGGCGCGAGGGTGCATCTGACCGGGAAGGAATATCAGGTCCTGGAACTTCTCGCCCTGCGCAAGGGCACCACCCTGACCAAGGAGATGTTCCTCAACCACCTCTATGGCGGCATGGACGAGCCGGAACTGAAGATCATCGACGTCTTCATCTGCAAGCTGCGCAAGAAACTCGCCGCGGCGACCGGCGGCGAGCAACACATCGAGACCATCTGGGGACGCGGCTACACCTTGCGCGATCCGCATGAGATTGCGGCCAGTTCAGCCGCATAGCGAGACGATCCGTCAGCCTCTAGCCCAACTCCGCCAGCAACCGCTCGCTGGTCAGCTTCAGTTCCGATAGCCGAGGCCGGTCCTGCCAAGTCAGGCCTGCCGCTGACGCCGTTGCTCCAGGCCGGCGCACGGTCTGCGGCGCAACCTCTACTACTGGCCAGCAGACCCCTGAACATTTCACGGACCCGGTCACCGGCGGTTGGCCGACCGCCTCTTGATGCGAACCGGGCGCATCGCGCAGGTGTGCAGTTTGGGCCCACCCTCGGCGAGCCCGAGGCCCCGACCCTTTCCGGCCTAGACGGCCCACAACGCCGAGGCCGAAGGTTATTCCGCCGTGGGCCGCTTGTAGATCGACCGCTTCGGCTCGGCCAGGAGCCGGCGCAGCATCGGCTCGAACGCTTCCAGCGGCATGGACTCATAGGCCGGATCGAACGCGTTCTGATCGTACTGATGGCAGAACTGGGCGGTGTATTCAAAATCGGGATGGCCGCGGAACTGCTCGCGCAGGTCGCGGTCGAGGCCCAGATGGTGGAAAAAGTAGTAGCCCTGGAAGATGCCGTGGTGATCCAGCATCCAGTGGTTCCGCTCGGACACGAAGGGCTTGAGGATCGCCGCGCCGATTTCGGCGTGATTGTAGGGGCCCAGGAGATCACCAATATCGTGGAGCAGGGCGCAGACCACATATTCCTCGTCCCGACCGTCGCGAAAGGCGCGGCTGGCGGTCTGCAACGAATGCTCCAGCCGATCCACTGAGTAGCCGTCGAAGTTGTTTCTCAGCATGGCCATTTGGGCGAGAACCCGATCGGCCAGCGCCTGCTTGAACGGAAGGGAGGATTCCCTGATGACACGCCAATGCTCGACCGTGCACTCGGTCATGGCGTGGAATGAAGTTATGGCTTCAATGCCTTCCGGCTTGGAACCCCCGTCGGCCATGGCGCGTCTCCTCTCTTGAACCCGTCGGCGCCGACTACCACGGCCCTGCGTAGAAATATAGTTTTTATTACGTAGTTTATGGGCTGGTTTCGCTGAACCAGCCGGACGCTAAACGCACCTCACGTCGGCGAGTCTCAGCGCAGGGGCTCCACATCGCCGATGCCGAAGACGCCTTTCAGACGCGTCTTGGGCCCGTGCCTAACGCCAAAGAGTCTCCCGTATCGTGGCGCGGGACCATCAAGGCCAGGAGACCTGGTGCGCGCAATCGGATGATATTGCCAATGAAGTAGCGTTTGCTATATGATATGCGACGGCATAATCTGGGCGTGATTTTCAAACCGCGCCTCCGTCCCAAGCGCTCTGCCTCGCTTCCGCCGGTTCGTAGAGGCTCATGAGTCATGACCGTAACCACCCGGGCGGCCAAATCAGCACCACGGACGCCCTGTCCGAAGAGAGGATCCCCCGATGACCAACACCCTCAAGGCTAAGTTGGAAAATGGCCAAGCCTGCCTCAACGGGTGGTCACTGCTGCCATCTCATTTCGCCATCGAGCTCTACGCCCAGGGCGGTTGGGACTGCGTGACCATCGACATCCAACACGGCCTGCACGACTACGCCTCGGCCCTCCTCTGCATCCAGGCGCTGCAACCCCGTGGGGTCACCCCGCTGGTTCGGGTTCCCTGGAACGAGCCCGGGATCCTCGGCAAGGTGCTGGACGCGGGCGCCCAGGGGATCATCTGTCCGATGGTCAATAACGCCTTCGACGCTGTCGCCCTGACCCGGGCCTGCTTCTATCCCCCGCTCGGTCAAAGGTCGTATGGGACCGTGCGCGGCGCGGCTTACGGCGGATCGACCCCCTACTCGGTCCGCGCTAACCAGGACGTCCTGATCCTGCCCCAGATCGAAACGGCGGAAGCGGTCGCCAACGTTGACGAAATCCTGGACACGCCGGGCATCGGCGGGATCTTCGTGGGGCCCAGCGATCTTGGCCTGTCCCTGGGGCTTCCCGCGATGATGGATCGCGAAGAGCCGGTGATTCTTGAGGTGTACGAAAAGCTCCTCAAGGCCACTCTGAGCCGCGGCCTGACGCCGGCCATCTATTGCACCGCGCCGGCCTATGCCGCCCGAATGATCGAGATGGGCTTTCGGCTGGTCACCGCGGGCGCCGACAGCAGCATGCTGATCAACGGCGCCCGGGAAGCGGTCTCGGCGGCTCGGTCCAGTTGATCTCCTAGCCCTGCGCGACAAACTTGGTGTCGAGAAAGGCTTGCAGCCCCTCGACGCCGCCTTCGCTCCCGAAGCCGCTTTGTTTGACGCCGCCGAACGGTGTTTCGGGAGTTGAGATCGTCAGGGTGTTCACGCCGACCATGCCCACCTCAAGGCGATGGATGGCCTCGTGGGCGTTGGCGATCGACTGGGTGAAGACATAGCCCGCCAGACCCGCCTCAACCTTGTTGGCCCGGGCGATAACGTCGTCGATGTTGCTGAAGGCGGTGATCGGAGCGATTGGACCGAAGGTCTCGCTGGCGAACAATTGCGCGCCTTCATCCAAGTCCGTGACCACGGTGGGCTCGAAGAAATTGCCGGGCCGGTCCAACCGGTCGCCGCCGCAGACGACGCGACCGCCGCGCCGGCGCGCTTCGTCGACCAGCTCAGCCATGGCCTCGATGCGGCGGCTGTTAGCCAGAGGCCCCATGCTCGTCGCGGGATTCAGGCCGCTATCCACCACCATGGCCTTGGCGTGGGCGGCGAAGTCGGCCGCGAACCGCGGATAGAGGCTCTCATGAACGAAGAAGCGGCTCGGCGAGACGCACACCTGGCCGGCGTTGCGGAATTTCCCGCTGGTCAAGGCGGCGATAGCCCGGTCGTAATCCGCGTCGCCGAAGACGATCACCGGCGCATTGCCGCCGAGTTCCATCGTGGAGCGTTTGACGGTGTCGGCCGCCAGCTTCAACAGCAGCTTGCCCACCGGCGTCGATCCGGTGAAGGAGATTTTCCGGATCTCGGGCTTGGCGATCAGGTGAGCCGACACCGCCGAGGGAACGCCGAACACCAGCGCGGCGCATCCGGCCGGCAGACCGGCATCGTGCAGAGCCCGAATGATTTCGACCGCGGTCGCGGGCGTCTCCTCCGACGCCTTGAGGATCACCGGACAGCCCGCCGCGAGACCGGCCGCCAGCTTGCGGGCCGGCGTCAGGGCCGGAAAATTCCAGGGCGTAAACACCGCAGCCGGCCCCACGGGTTCGACCAGGGCCATCTGCGCGACGCCGGACGAACGCGAAGGGATAACGCGTCCATACGCGCGGCGGCCCTCCTCGGCGAACCAGTCAAAAAGCTCGATGGCGTGGTTCAACTCCCCCTTCGCCTCGGCGAGGGCCTTGCCCTGTTCAAGGGTCAACGCCTGGGCGATCGTCCCCGCGCGCTCACGCAATAGGGCGGCGGCGCGATGCAACACCTGGCCCCGCTCGAACGCCGATGTGGAGCGCCAAGCGGGAAATGCGCGAACCGCCGCGGCGACGGCCTCGTCCAATTCGTCAGGCGTGGCGTGGGGCAGTTCGCCCAGCACTTCGCCGGTGGCCGGATTCAGGACCGCTTCGAAGAGCCGTCCCGGCCCGGGCTGTATGAAGCGGCCGTCGATATATAGGGCCAACACAGGATACATGACGAACCTCTCAAGACTAGGTCGGGGTGGGGCGGAACGTGACTAGGCCAGCGCGGTCTTGACCCGCTCGGCGATCGCCAAGGCGGCGGTCAGGCCGGGCGATTCGATGCCGAACAGATTCACGAGGCCGGCCAGGCCATGGGCCCCTGGACCGGAAATCATAAAGTCGGCGGCGGGCTCTCCCCGCCCCGACAGTTTCGGCCGTACGCCGGCGTAGCCGGGCTGCAGCAAGGTCTCGTCCAGCGCGGGCCACAGCCGCCGCGCCGCCGCGACGAACTGGGATTTGCGGCCCGGGTCCACGGCGTAGTCCACCTGATCGATCCATTCGACGTCGGGTCCGAAGCGCGCCTGGCCGGCCAGATCCAAGGTCAGGTGGGTGCCGAGCCCGCCGGGCTCCGGAACGGGATAGATCAGGTGGGAAAAGGGAACCTTCCCCGCATAGGTGAAGTAGGTTCCGCGCGCCAGGCGCTGGCGCGGTATGGCGTCCGCGGCCAGGCCCTCGATCCTCGACGCCAGCATCGGGGCGTCCAGGCCCGCTGCGTTAACCAGGCGGGGCGTTGCAATAGCCGGGTCGGGGTCATCGCCGATCCACAACCGCCAGCCGTCCGGCCCGCGCGCCACGCGGGTCACCTCGGTGCAGCTGACCAGGTCGGCGCCGCCGGCCTCGGCCTCGCCGAGCAAGGCCAGCATCAAGGCGTGACTATCGACGATGCCGGTGGAGGGCGAGAAGATGGCGTCGGCCGCGACCAGCTGAGGCTCCATCCGGCGCGCCTCGGCGGCGGACAGACGACGCAGGTCCGAAACCCCCGACGCGGCGGCGGTGGCCCAGATGGCGTCCAGTGCGACGCCTGCCTCCCCGTCCCGAGCCACGATCAGCTTGCCGATGCGGCGGTGCTCCACGCCGTGGGTCCGGCAAAACTCATAGAGGCGCTCACGGCCCTCAACGCATAGCCGCGCCTTCAGAGAGCCCGGAGGGTAGTAAAGCCCGGCGTGAATCACCTCGCTGTTGCGGCTGCTGGTTTCCGAACCGAACCGCGACGACCGTTCCAGGATGAGCGCCTCGCCGTATGACGCGGCCAGAACGCGGGCGACGGCCAAGCCGATCACACCAGCGCCGACGACTATGGCCTCTACGCGGTCCATTGGGGCAGGCGTCTTTCCGCGTCAATTCTCGATCAAACCGGGAGCCGCCCCGGCTTTCTCACCAACCAGCGTCGTCACGGCGCGATGGGCGCCGAAATGCAGGTAGGTGGTGAGGATCAGGGTCGCCGCCAGGCAGGCGCCACAGACGGCCAGCGCGCCGCGGGCGTCGGTATCGGTTACGAAAAAGGAACAGAAAAACGGCCCTGAGGCGGCTCCCAGCAGTTGGATGCTCGGCAGAATGACCGCCGAGCGCCTCGACGGATCCGCTTCGATGACGAGCGGAAGCTGGAACGGCATGAAGAAGACCTGAAAGAAACCGAACAGGCCGCCGGCGAAGATGAAGCTGGTCGCGCCAGGCTTGGTGGCCAGGATGACCAGCACCGCCACATAGGCGGCCAGACAGATCAAAAAGGCCGGATAATGGCGCAGATGCCGCGCCGCCATGGAGGCGATCGTGGCGCCGACGATTTCAGCTCCGAGCGCCGCCGACACGGCCAAGCCCAGGGTCGCCGTCCCAAGACGCGCCTGATCGGCGAGCGGACCCAGATAGGCGAACAGGCCGATAGCAAAGGCGGCGACCAGAAACACGGCCAAAAGCCCGGCCGCGCCGCGCAGGTCCGGCAAGGCGGCCCGCAACCCTTTCCGGGCCCCGTGGCTCGGCAGATCGGCGAATGACGAGGGAAGCAGCGGCGCCGCCGCGAGCGCGAGCAACGACAGCACGGCCAGGACGCCAAACCCGGCGTTGGCGCCGAATCGCGCCATGAGCGTCAATGGAAGGATGCTAGCGAACGCCAATTGCGCCGAACACTGAAGGGTCAGAAAGACACCGGCCCAGAATGCGGGCGTCGGCGACCGCGCCACCATGCAGGTTGGCATCCACACCAGCAGTCCCTCGGCGAACCCAGCCACGCCGCGATAGACGATCAGTTGCGAACCGGTTCCGGTGAAAGTCAGAAGATCGGCGCAAATCGCGATCAGGGCCGCGCCGGCGGCGATCCACCGGAGTCGGCGCGGCTTCAGGAAGCCGCCCGCAAGTCCGATAGCTATCGCTATCGATAGGAACTCCGCCGTGGTCGCCCAGCCCAATCCAGCCGGAGACAGGCGCCCTTCATTGACCAAGGCGCCGAGCAGAACCGGCTGAACGCCGGTTATCTCCATGCCGACCGTTCCCAGCAACAGCAGGGCGCCCAGGGCGGGTCGCGACAGCGGCGGGCCGATCCATTGGCCGCCGCCGGCGCGCCCGTCCACGGCTTCCGATACCAACTCCATGAGACCTCTTCGTCGCGGGGGCCTAGTCGGGCGCGCCGGACATCAGCCCCGCGCCGGACACGCAATATCTATAGTCTTTGCTATAAACCCCCCGTTTGTCAAACCAATCCTCGGCCGCGTCCGGGCCGGGCCAAACGCGAACCGAGGATGCCAAAAAATACAGCGTATAGATGCGCCCCGTAGCCATCCGCCCTCCTCATTCGCGCGATCCTCACATGACGGCGGCGAGCCCCCTATATACCCGCTTGTCAAAATGTAGTTTTTAGTATCTCTGTACCCGGACGACAACATTGGAGGGGATATAATGACTATGAACCGATTGCTGGCAACGTCCAGCGCGGGAACCTTATTGGCGGCGACGTTGGCCTTCGGCGCCCATGCACAGCCGGCCACAAACGGCCCTTCGGCGACAACCGAAGAGGTGGTGGTGACGGCGCAGAAGCGGTCGGAAAATGTCCAGAAGGTGCCGATCACCATTCAGGCTTTGAGCGCCAAGCAGATCGAAAAGCTGAGCCTTAAGTCATCGTCCGATCTGGTCAAGGTTGCTTCAAACCTCGAGTTCGCCCTGCAGGCCGGCGCCGGCAATTCGCCGATCGTCACCATCCGCGGCATCGGGCTGAACGACTTCAACTCGAATAACGCCGGCCCGAACGGCATCTACGACGACGAGGTCTATCTCAGCTCGCCGGCCTCGCAGACCTTTTCAACCTTCGACCTCCAGCGCATCGAAGTGCTCAAGGGTCCGCAGGGCACGCTCTACGGCCGTAACGCGAGCGGCGGGGCGATCAACTTCATCAGCAATCAGCCCACCGACTACCTGACCGGCAACCTCCACGCAGAATACAGCTCCTTCAACACCGTTAACGTGGAAGGCGCCGTCGGCGGCCGGCTGCTTCCCGATCTTGATGGGCGGTTCGCCTTCGTGAAGAATAATTCCGACGGCTATGTCAACAATTCGCTGACCGGCCAAAAGGCCAACGGCGCGAACAACGGCGCCGTCCGGCTAATGCTACGCTATCAGCCGACCGACAAGTTTAAGGTGCTGTTCAACCTTCACGCCGGCTGGGTCGACAATCTGCCGGATCAGTATTGGCGAGGCGGCGCCTATGTGCCCGGCAGCGAACCCGGCGCACCCGCTCTTTGCGCCGCCTCGCAGATTTTCGCCGGTGGATGCGTGGATCTCTACGGCAACACGACGCCCAGCTTCCACCACGCCAACAATTACCGGCGGGAGCACCTGAAGGCCAACAACCTGGGCACGTCGCTTCGTGCCGATTATACGCTTGGATCGATCACCTATACATCGATCACCGCCTTTGAGCATCTGGACCGCATTGATCCCGATCCCACCGACGCCGGTCCGATTCCTCTGCTTTCCATCAACTTCGGCGTGCGCTCGAACGAGATCACCCAGGAATTCCGCGCCTCTCAGACCAAGGATCGATATAACTGGGTCGCCGGCGGCTATTTCCTGCATGAAGATCTGCGCCAGAACCAGCCGCTGTTTTCCCTGGCGGGTGTCAATCAGGTCTATGGTCCCGGCGCCGGCGCCGCGTTCGGCGCCTTTAACGCCTTTGACCAGAGCCATCAGGTCACGAACGCCGTCGCCCTCTACGGCCAGGGCGATTATGCGGTCACTGACAAGCTGAAGCTGACCCTGGGCGGCCGCCTGACTCAGGAAAAAAAGACCTTCGATTACCTCGGCACGGTCCAGTTTCAGGATGACCCTCAAGGAGACTATGGACCGATTCAGGTCGTCAACGACTCCTCGCATTCATTCAGCGCCGGCGCCTTCTCCTGGCGAGCGGTCCTGAACTATAGTTTGACCAAGGACATCCTGACCTATGCCAGCGCCGCAACGGGCTTCAAGAGCGGCGGATTCAATGGCGGCTTCCTGAGCCTGGACCCCGCCCAGGCGTCTGCTCAGCTGAAGGCGATCAAGCCCGAAAACGTCATCGACTATGAAGTGGGGATCAAGTCCTCCTTCCTTGATCGGCGTCTGACCTTCGACCTGACGGCCTTCTACAACGACTATAGGAACATGCAGGTGTTTGTTCTGGTTCCCCAGCCGTTCCCCATCCCTGCCGTCAACGCTTTGAGCAACGCCAAAAGCGCGCACACGGAAGGTCTGGACATTGAAGCCGACGCGCGGCCCTTCCCCGGCCTGACGGTGTCGTCCCAGATCGGCTTACTGGATACGGCGATCGATGCGAACCTGGGTGGACAATATGTGGGCAACCAGCTCGCGCTGGCGCCCCACACCACTGCGTCCGTTGTCCTGGACTACACACACTCGATCGGCCCGGGCAAGATCGACTTCACCTATGACGCGGCCTACAAAGGGAATACGTTCGAAGACGTCACGGAACATGCCTACATGATGCAGCGGGCTTATTGGCTGCAGGACGTGCGCGTCGCCTATCAATTGAACGGCGGAAAATGGGAAGTCGCCGCCTATGTCCACAACCTGGAAGACAAGAAATACTTCAGCTATATTTCCGACCTGACCTTTATCGGAATCGTCCAGGGCATCTACGGAACGCCCCGCACGGTGGGGGTCGAAGCCAACTATCACTTCTGATTGAACGTCGGACTGGCCCGGGGTTCGCCCCCGGGCCAGTTATCCGTGGTTTCGATACTGGCGTTCGTCTAGAGCATACTGCGTGATTTCGGAATCACGTGGTATGCTCTAGTCTTTTATGATTACATCGTTTTTTCGGAAAATCGGTTCCCACTTTTCCGCACGATGCTCTAGCACGCGTGGCGGCGTTGTTATGGGCGGTAAGCTTTCCCAGAGTACACAGCCGTTCACCCGCGCATGTCAAGCGGGTTGCGGCGCGCTGGCGACCCGCGGTGGAAACCCGTGCCGCCAGCCCTGAATGGCTTCAAAAATAGGTCCGAACCGAGCCGATGATTGTGTAGTCGTCGTCGACTCGATGAAGCACGCGCCATTTGTCGAACGTCAGGCAGGGGTGTGAGATGCCGAAACCGATCATGTCGCCCACGGCCAGGGGAGAATCGTCCGGGACCGTCAGATAGGCGTGCTGGTCATTCAGCCGCAGAACCACGTGGCCCTCGGGCATGGGCCGGGGTCCCGCCTCGCCGCCCGGCCGGCTCCAAAGCAGCGGAACCGGCAGATCGTCATAAGAGATGTCCCGTTTGCCGAGCGCCGCGATCAGGCGGCCGGGCTCTGGCCGGGACTGGACATAGGCCCAGACCTCCAGCGCCGGTTGCATCGCCCCAAGCTTGGCGGACAACGCCGGCTCACGCCGACGCAGCTGCTCGAACGCGCGCGTGTACATGATCGAATCGTGGGTCAGGTAACAACCGCTGCGGATCAGCACCTGCTTGGGCCGGTTCAACCGAACCCGGTCAAAGACATCGACCACGACGTCGAAGTAGCCGGTCCCCCCCGCCGACAGAATGACGGTCTCCGAGGCGAACAGCGATAGATCGCTCAGGGCTTGCGCCACCTCGCCCACCCGCAGGAGAAAGGCCCGGACGCGTTCAAGGCGCTCATCGGCGGTCGATCCGCCGATGATGCCCTCGAAGCCCTCAACGCCGCATAGCGCCAGATGGGGACTTTGGGCGACTGCCTCCGCTACGGCCACGGCCGCGTCCTGGGTTCGGCAACCGGTGCGGCCGCCGTCAAATCCGACTTCCACCAGCACGTTCAAACGCCGGCGCGCACCGGCGCGTTCGCCCGCCGCCTCAAGCTGGGCCACGTTTTCGGGGGAATCGACCAGGCAATAGAGTTCGAACGCGGGATCGGCGTCGAGTTCCCGAAAGATGTAATCCAGAGCGTTTCGCCCCAATAGTTGATTGGCCACGAAGATCCGCTGGTAGCCGAACCGCCGCGCCACACGGATCTGGTGCGGCGTCGATAGGGTGATCGCCCAGGCGCCGTCCTCAATCTGCAGGTCGAAGAGAGCGGGAGCCATCGAGGTCTTGCCGTGAGGCGCGATCTTGACGCCGGTCAGGCGGAGGAATTCACGCATCCAGGCGCTGTTACCCCTGAGCGCCGTGTCCTTGAGAATCGCGGCCGGAAGCGGGATGTCCTCGTTGAGCAAATTCCATCGGCCGAGCTGGACCTGATCCAGCGGGATGGGATCGCCGTCGACGCCCCCCTTGTCGAGGCTATCCAAAGGCGCTTCTTGAACTCTCAGCACGGCCTCCTCTGGCATCCGAGTCCCGATCAAAGCCCAAGTCAGAATATATAGCAACAACTATATTGCGTTCGCTCCCCTCAATAGAGTGGCCTGCCCGCCAGCGCTCGAACCTTCGCCGCAAGCCTCCCAGACCGTGCTCTTCCGGAAGGTCGTCAAAATTGTCGACGGGCCCTTCCGGTTTACCGCGCAAGCCGACACGATATAGTCGTTGCTATATTTATCGCCTGGGCTACAAAGGTCTGAGGCTGGCGATCCCGGCCCTAAACATCGTGAGTTCCTTGTCGCGCCACGCGCACCGCCGTCCGAGCCCGTTCGTCATGACCCGAGACCTCAGCCCCGCGACCCTGATCGATTTTCCGCTGGCGATCGGCGAGAGCCCCGTCTGGGATCCAAGGACCAATGTGCTTTGGTTTATCGACATCAGCGCGCCGGCCATCTTCCGCCTCGACCCCGCCTCGGGTCGGATCCAGCGGTTCGAGACGCCGCAGACAGTCGGGAGCCTGGGCTTAGCCTCCGCCGGGCGACTGGTGGTGGCGCTGCGGGGCGGGGTTCATTTGTTTGATCCGGCTAGCGGTCGATTCGATTTTCTCGTTGATCCCGAACCCGGCAAGACCACCAACCGTCTGAATGACGGCAAAGTGGGTCCGGATGGCGCCTTTTGGGTCGGCAGCATGTTCGAACACCGGCCCTATGAGCCGACCGCCGCCCTCTATCGGGTATCCCCGACAAGGGAGGTTCGAACGATTCGCCAGGACATCCATGTCTCCAACGGCCTGGCCTGGAGTCCCGATGGCCGGACCCTTTATCATGCCGACAGCGTGCTTCCGGAGATTCGCGCCTACCGGTTCGATCCACAAACCGGCAACGCTGGCGAACACTGGCGACTGATCGAACTTGATCCCGCCGTGGGCCGGCCAGACGGGGCCGCGGTGGATGTGGAAGGCTGCTATTGGAGCGCCGGTATCACGGCCGGCAGGTTGAACCGGATTTCGCCCCAGGGCGAACTCTTGGAGAGTCTCGTCCTACCCGTCGCCCGCCCGACGATGCCCTGCTTTGGCGGGCCCGATCTTCGCACCCTGTATCTGACGTCCTTGACGTACAGCGAAAGTGGCGATTCCCAAGACGGCTCGCTGCTGAGCCTGGACGTCGGCGTCGCGGGGCTCCCACCGCATGTATTCGCTGCCGCTACGGCCTGAGACACAACGACGACGGCTTCACGCCGACCCCATTTGAAAGGATGACGCCGTGACTGAAGAGCAGATATTCGACTTCGCCGACCGCTTCACGGCCGCCATCTCATCGGGAGACTCCACCGCCGTTCGACCCCTTTACGCCGTCGACGCCCGCATTTGGCACAACACCGACGGCGTCGCGCAGACCGTCGATCAGGCCATGAACACGGTGGAGTGGCTCGGCCGGAAAATTCCGGACCAGACCTGCAGGATCGTCCGCCGCGCGCTGCTCAAGGACGGCTATCTACAGCAGGAAGTACTTGAAGCCACCCTACCGGACGGCGCGCCCTTTCGCCTGAACGCCTGCATGATTGTTCAGTTGAGGGACGGTCTCGTCGCCAGAGTGGACGAATACCTCGATTCCGCTGAGCTGCAGCCGCTTCTGGCGTTTGGGCGATAGCAAGGCCGGCGCCGGGCCGCCTCGCGGCGCCGCCCGGCCAACTATCTATTTTTTACTATGGGCATTCGACCCCTCCTGACGCCGAGCGGCCCGGGACCTCGGCGCGTCGCCGCCATTTCCGGCGTAAATATTTGTCTACCTTCACCTAAAGGGGGCTAAATTCGCCTTGAGATATATAGCTATTACTATATGATGGTCCTTGCCCGGTGATATTCGCCGCCGGTGCGATCCCATCGGATCGGCGTGAAATCCGCCGTACCGTCAGGCCCCGGCTCGCCGATTTCAGCGCAGGCCGAGCCGTCGGGGATATTGTCCGCGAGTCGATGACGAGGAGACCGAGTGTGACCAAATCGAAGTCCAAAACCGTGCTGCTAACCGGCGGCGCCAGCGGCATTGGCGCCGCGACCGCTCGGTCAGCCGCGCTTCGTGGTTACAGGGTGCTCATTTCAGACATAGATCTTGAGGGCGCACAGGCGCTCGCCCGCGACATCGGCGCCGGGGCGACGGCTACGCGGCTCGACATCACGTCCGACGAGCAGTGGGAACAGGTCCTTGACGAAGCCTGGAACCTCTACGGCGGCCTCGATGTATTAATCAACAACGCCGGGATCGCACACCCTGGCAACGCGGCCACGGTGACCACGGCTGAACACCAAAGGACGCTCGACATCAACTTCATGGGGCCGTTGCGGGGCATGCTAGCCGCGCTGCCGCGGTTCAAGAGCCAGGGATCAGGCCATTTCGTTACAGTGTGCAGCATGTCGGCGTTTCTGCCCTTTCCCGGCCTCGCGAGCTATTCCGCGTCAAAGCACGCGCTGCGGGCCTTTCACCACGCCATGGCGTTGGAGGAACGCAAGTCGCCGGTGAAGTTCACCATCGTCCATCCGACCGCCACCGAGACCCCCATGCTGGAGCAGGAGGCCGAAAACGACGACGTCGCCCTGGCGTTCGTCGGGGCTTCGGTCACCCCTGAATTCGTCGCCGACGTCGTGCTGACGGCGATGGCGAAGCAAACGGTGGAGGTGTTCATGCCGCCCGACCGGGCGCAGGCGGTTCGGCGTGTGGGCACCAGCCCTCGCGCGCTTCTCAACATGGTGCTGCGCGGCGAGGACGCGGGTCGGCGCAACCAGGAAGCTCGGCGCGCTGCGAAAGCCCAGGCGTCGGCGGGCCAGCAAGGGTTAGGGCGATGACGGCCTTGGGCGCCGCTGGCGGCGGCGCCGTCGAGCGGCTGAACGCCATGGGATTGGTCCTGCCGCCGCCGCCCAGACCAATCGCCAACTTTGTGCCGGCGGTGCTTGAAGGCGGCCTGCTGTTCGTGTCGGGCCAGGGACCGATTACCGCCGACGGGAACCGTCATACGGGCAAGGTCGGGGCCGAGGTGACGCCCGAGGAGGCCTATGAACACGCCCGTCTGGTGGGCCTCAATCTGCTGGCCGTCATGCACGAGGCCTTGGGCTCGCTCGGACGTGTGCGGCGGATCGTGAAGCTGCTTGGGATGGTCAACGCCACACCGGACTTCGCCCAGCATCCGAAGGTCATCAACGGCTGCTCGGACTTGTTGGTGGCCGTTTTCGGGGACGAGATCGGGCGTCATGCCCGCTCGGCCGTCGGGGTTGGCTCGCTGCCGGGCCAAATCACGGTGGAAATCGAACTGGTGGCGGCGGTCGATGGGTAGGGCCGGACTAACCGTGGCCCGGCGATATCCGGGGTGACGTAGATCGCCATGGGATCAAATCGAAGACCCTCCTTCGCGATTTGACCGCGTCGTCGGGACAGTTTCGGCGGCGACGCGGGCGCCCGTGCCCCACCCCAAGCACAAGCGACCGGGGTTACGAGCGCCCCGAAGCGATTGACGCGGAGGGCTTGGGGGCTGTGGCCGTCGCCGCCCCCAGTTGCGCGCGGAACGCGGGGCGGCACACGCGCCGCTCTAACCATAGGTGTTGGCGTTTCGGCGCGCCGCGGGTGAAGATGGGTCCGTCCCCGCAAAGGTCCCAAACGCGAACTAGGATTTTCGACAACATATTGAATAATATGCCGGTATAAGATTCCCCGCCTAAAATTGGGTCGTTTGTGGGGGCGGTTTCGTCCGCACCCAGGGGCGCAGGCGCTAGGCCGCGGCCTCGGCGACGGCGTGCTCAGCTTCGGGCAAGGCTGCCAGCACTTCATACAGCTTCCGGATTTCAATCGGCTTGGCGACGAAGCCATCCATTCCGGCCGCCTCATACTCTCGGACCTGATGCGCCATGGCGTTGGCGGTCAGGGCGATGACCGGCGTGCGCCGCTGGCCGGAATCGGACTCCAGGCGGCGGATCTCGCGGGTCGCGGTCGGCCCGTCCATCTCGGGCATCTGGACGTCCATCAGGATCACATCGAAGGGCTCATGTCGCCAGGCTTCGACGGCCTCGACGCCGTTCCCGACCAACTTCGGATTGATGCCCAACTGGTGCAGCAGGGTCCGAAGGACGAGCTGGTTGGTTGGGTTGTCTTCGGCCGCCAGCACCCGAAGGGTTCGCGGATCGGATCCATCCGCCTCGACGACGCTTCCCAACGGGGCTTCGCGCCGAGGTCCCAGGTAGGCGAGCGGAAGGTTGACCTCGAACCGAGACCCCCGCCCTTCGGCCGAGGCCACGAGGACGTCGCCGCCCATGAGTTCCACGAGCTGGCGGCAGATGGAGAGTCCGAGCCCAGTCCCCCCGAACCGGCGCGTGGTCGACGCCTCCGCCTGGGTGTACCTGGAAAAGAGCGCACTCAAGACCGCCTCGCTCATGCCAATGCCGCTGTCCTGAACAATGATCGTCAGGAGATTTGGCGCACGGTCGGCCGTGATGCGGATCTCACCGACCTCGGTGAATTTCAGGGCGTTGGACACCAGATTGTAGAGGACTTGGCGGATCCGGGTGGGATCGCCCCGATAGAGACCGGCGGCCCCTGCGATGTCGACGGCGAAGGAAATTCCCTTCTTGTTGGCCAGCTGGGTGAATGCGGCGGAAACACCCGCGCAAAGCGCGCCGAAATCGAACTCAATCTCCTCGACCTTCAGCTTGCCCGCCTCGATCTTGGACAGATCAAGAATGTCGTTGAGGATCGCCAGAAGGGCGTCGCCAGACTCGCGGATGATGTGGAGCCGGTCGCGTTGCCGCGTGCTCAGCTCGTCGAAGTCCATGGCCTGGGCCATGCCGAGGACGCCATTGAGCGGAGTGCGGATCTCGTGGCTCATCGTCGCCAGGAAGTCGGATTTGGCCGCGTTGGCCGCTTCCGTCTCCACCATGGCGATCTCGAGCTTTACGACGAGGGCGTTCTTCGCCGCCTGAGCCTGGAGAAGCCTGTCGTGCGCCTTGGCGAGCGCCATGCGTTGACTAATGAAGTAGTAACTGACCACTACGCTGATCGTAAAGGCGATGCAAAAGGTCGACACCGGCGTGTGGGGGTCTCCGCGAAGGTTGCTGGCGAAATAGTCCGCTACGACCGCCAGCAGCGCCAGTACCAGCCCCAAAGATAGGCTGTAGAACAGCTTCCGCGCAAACATATCTGCCCCCCAATTGGCGGCAGCATACTTCGAACGCCTTAAAGGAAAATTTAGCACCGCCGCCAAAACGCCCCAGGTCTGACGCAAGTGGATCGAATCTAACGTTTGGCGCCCGCGCGTGACGGCGGCGATGATTTCGGCTGGATCAGCGGTACAGGTGAAGGGCTTTGGCGCGTCATTGGTTTCGGCGACGAAGCGGTTGATAGCGTGGGCCGGCGGGTCGACGTAGAGGCCGACGATATCGCGGACCCTTGGCGGCGAACTGCAGATCGTCGGACAGTTGAACTGGCGCATCCGGACCGGCTGCAGGAGTGGTTGGAATCCCCAGGCGAACTCAGCTAAGTCACCGCTTGCAGCCAGGGAGATGCCCGTCCGAACGCTCGCCGGCGCTATTTACCTAGTCGATGTCCAAAACCGAGGTGACAAGAGATTGCTGCAGTTCCTGTCGATCGGCGTCACCCTCAAGACAGGTGAGACGCGCGCCTCACCAATGGACGCCCGTCGTCAGGCGGTCTTGGGTCGCTTGATCGACGTCGCCGAGCGGCTTCTCACCCGGCAGAGTGTCGCCGACATCGGGCTCATGGATATATTGGAAGCGGCGGACGTCGCCAAAGCGACGTTCTACAAGTTGTTCGACGACCTTCCGCATTTTTACCGGTACGTGGCGGAAGGCTTCCACATTACGTTGCGCGAGTACCAGCTCGACGGCTCCTCCAAGGTGGACCGCGAGGACTGGCGGGCGGTCCTGGGCCACATCAGCCGCGGCGGCGCCCGTTTTTACATGGAGCATCCCGCCGCAATGCGCCTTTGGCTTGGGCTCGATAGCCCTCCCAACATACGCGCTGTCGACCAAGCCAGTGACGAGATCTTTCTGAGGTGGATTCATGGTCAGTACGCCGATACGGCCTGGCATGCGAAGCTGCCTGACGCCGACCGAGGGATCGACGTGCTGACGGCTTCATTCCGCATCTATGATGCCGTCCTGGCGTTAGGGTTCCAGCGCCGTGGAAGTCAGGTGCCCCAATATTGGTTCGACGAGGCTGACAGGGCCTCTTCAGCCTTCGTGGCCCTCTACCTCGATCGGAACTGACCGTCGGCCCCCGGGGCCGAGCGGATTGGCTCGCAACGGGCGCCTGTCGGTGCTACGCAAGCCGGCCGCGAGCCAACCTAAGCGCCAGACTTGGGACCGGGCACGCCATATTGCTTAGAGTGGTTCTTGGAAGGCGGCGGCCTGATCACACACCCAGGCCTTGAGACCGCCGAGCCATTCGGGCTCTGGAATGTCCGGTCTGAGATGGAACCAGCCGAGCTGATTCATAGACCGCGCCAGCAGGAACATTGGGATCATACGCACGTCCCGATCAGAGATTTCGCGCACGGACCGGTAGCCGGAGAGGCAGGCTTGGAAAAACGCCTCAAAACTTGGATGGCCAAGATAGCGGACCAAGGCGACGGCGATATCGAAAGCGTGCCATCCAAATGCAGCATCGTCGAAGTCGATCAGCGCGAGGCGGCCCCGCTGGACGATAATATTCCCGGGATGCAAATCGGCGTGGATCAAGCCAAAGGTGGATGGATCTTCCCCATAGCGGTGAAGCACCGCGTGGATACGTTCACGGACCCTCAGGAGCAGATCGCTTTCTGCCCTGGAAAGGAGCCGGTAGCGCCAAAACTCCCCCCAAATCGGCTTGGGTCCCATCAGACCCTCCGCGTCCAAGCGGTGTCGCACAAAATCCGATGGTCTGGTCCAGGCGCTGGACTGGTTGTGCATCGCGGCGAGAAGACCGCCGAGGTCGACGAAATGGGGTATCGCCCGCTCCGATGAACCCATCTCGGCTAGCAACGCCCCAAGAATCGTTCCCTCTATCCAACTATTCGCACTGGCCCAACGATGCTCGCCTAGAGCCGGCACCGACACACAAACCAGGTCTTCACCCAGACCATTGGTTACAGGAGCGGGCACATTGAATCCGCCTGCCGCCAGCGCCCGAATCCACGAGCGTTCCGATTTCAATGTCGCGAGGCTCTGATAGTCCGGTCGGTGCAGGCGAAGGGCGTAGCATCGGCCCGTCACCGCCTCGGAAATCCGGAAGGTGACGTTCTCGCTCATGTGTATGAGGGTCGATTCGGTCGCCGCAATCTCCAAGCGATGCAGGGCGTCGACCGCCGCAGTGTCAAACAGAGATGGAAGATCGTCACGCATCCAGACCGTCCATGGCCGCGGACCAGATCTGGAGAAATTCTTCGAGGTGGTGGTCCCGAAACGCGAGCGGGGGGCGCAGCTTGACGATGTTGCCAAATGCGCCCGCATTGGCGGTGAGCGCTCCAAGATCTTTCAGGCGGTTGGCGATCTTGGCTGCAAGGGGCTGATCAGGCGTTTTGTCACCGCCGGGTTCAACGATCTCGACCGCGATGAAGAGGCCCCTGCCCCGCACCTCTCCGACGAATGGCGTGTTTGCCGTCAGCGCGACCAGGCGGCGCTTAAATTCAGCGCCAACTTTTGTGGCGTTTTCTAGCAGCCCTTCGGCCTCAATAACATCAAGGACGGCCATGCCCGCGGCGGCTTGCAGCGGACTGGACGCGAAAGTATTGAAGTATCGCGTCTTACTCCGGAAGAGGCCAAGTATGTCTCGGCTGGTTGCTGTGGCCGCCAGCGGTATTCCATTACCCATCGGCTTGCCGGTCACGACGATATCGGGGGTAAAGCCGGTTTGCTGGTAGCCCCACCACTCTCCAGTCCGGGCGTACCCAGCCTGGACCTCGTCGGCGATCACGAGGCCGCCGGCGCGCCGGACAAGTTCGCTGGCCCGAGCCATGAACTCACGGGGTATGTTCGGGAGCCCCTCGTTGGCGAAGATTGAGCAGACGATCAGCGCCGCCAGTCCGGCGCCCGTCCTTTGCAGGTGATCGATCCCCGCCTGGAGCTTTTCAAGATAGGCCTCGCAAAGCTGATCCTCGCCCAGCCCCGGTTTCAGGGCGCGATAGAGTTCGGGGAAAGGGAAGGCGCGGACCGTATCGGTCTCGGGCCTGGCCGTCCCCACGAAGGTCAGGGAGCTAACCAAGTCACTGTTGCCGTGGTACGTCCAGTTCGAACAAAGGAAGCCCGTCCTGCCAGTCGCGAAACGCGCCATGCGCAAGGCGGATTCGTTGGCTTCCGTCCCGCTGCAGCTGAAGAGGACTGACTCGATCTGTGGGCCATGCAGCGCAGCCAGCCGCTCGGCGAACTCGATCGCCGAATCGTGCAGGTAGCGGCTGTGGACATTCAGCGTTTCGGCTTGGCGGGCCACGGCCTCCACAACGTGCGGATGACAGTGCCCAACGCAGGGCACGTTGTTGTAGAGGTCGAGATAGCGGCGTCCCGACTCGTCGAAGAGGTATGCGCCCTCGCCGCGCGCAAGCTTGATCGGCGTGTCATAGAATAGGGGCGCGCCTTTGCCGAAGGCGAGATCTCGCCTTCCAAGTTGATCTGTAAGATTTGATGTCATGGCGATCTTGTCTCCAGCGAACAGCGCAAGCGATCCCGCGGGCGGCGACCCGCTCGAGCCTGCCGCCCTCCCATGGAGGCCGACGCCATTCATAGACATAAGTCCATAAACGGAGCCGCCCATTTGTCAAGCAGGTGCTATGCTCCGATGCCGACCATGGCAACCGCTAGCATTCTCATGGACTGTAATCCATTAATAGGAACCCCTCGTCCTTAGAAGGAGCGTACGAACGCGCCGCGTTTTCGTGGGCGAATGCGCCAAAAATCACAGATCTGCGGGGCGCTGACTACCCAAAGAACCAGTATAGGTAAAAATTCTTATCCGATATCGGATATTAGTTTTCTTCCATCTCGGATATCGTCAGATGTTATTGGACCTGTCAGATCCGGTAGAAGGTATTATTGACCTCTAAAACACTGTCGCATTGAATAACCAAATACGATTTCCGGATAGCCAAGTGAAATTTGTGGGGCGAACCACCCCGCTCTTCGACAACCCCTTCAGGCCCGCGATCAACGGGGCCGTCACTGCTAGGCTGTAACCGCCAGCACCGATCCACCGAGATTTTGACTGGCGCCACCTGCGAGGTCGATGCTCCTGGAGGCAGATCAAAGAGTCAAAATCTCTGTGTCGCAGTAATAGCCGCACGACGTAGCGCTTCCACGATTTCAGGTGGTCGGAACGGCTTTCCGAGGAACTCCACCCCCTCAATACAGTCTGCGCGGTGGCGCGCCTCCGCCGTTCCGGAGATGAAGACGACAGAGAGATGCGGATTGGCGGCTCGGGCGCGACGGGCGACCTCAAAGCCGTCAGGGCCGGTTCCCAAATCAATGTCCGTCACCAAGGCGGACAGCTGGGCAGTTCTGTCCACCGCGTCGAATGCGGCGGCAGCGCTGTGGACGCCGACGACATCGAATCCGCTGTCGTTCAATGTCTCGCATATGGCGAAGTTTAGAATGAGATCATCATCAACAATCAGAACGCGGATAGGGCTCATGGGCGCCGAACTCCGTTTAGGGATAAAAATCGAACGCTCGCACCCGCCGCGAAACGGGCGCTCCCATTGGGCGCCAATGGTTCCTCCCGAGTTCTGTCAGTCAAATTTTCATCGGTAGACTAGGCGAGTCGCCCAAATATATCAATTACTATTTGATTATCGCTGCCATACAGTAGTGCCAGATGGTTCGAATCGGCGCCTTCGGCCTGCGGTTGACTCAAGCACAGGTCACGCATGTGGGCGTAAGGCTCCACACCGTCCGCTAAGGCTAAAACAGTAGCGTTGACTATTGAACCCGTCATCGTCTATTAAAAACTATAGAGAGTGAGACCGCCGGCGCTCGGCGGTCCTAGCCTTCCGAGTGTCACTATCGTCTCACGCCATTCTTCCAGTCACGCGCTGACGATGTCGCAAGGAGCCGACATGAACAGAGACTTGCGAGAACCCGGGGTCGACGCCTTCGAGACCCAGAGGGCGCGTTCGAACCAGTGCAACGTCTTGCTCGATCCCTGGGCCGGTTCAGCACCATGAGCCTTCAACCCGCCACCGACGTCCTGACGCCCCGCCAATCAGGGGTTTCGCTGACCGTCGGCGCCGTCGCACTGCTCATCCTGGGCTTGCAGCCCGTGGTGCTGGGCGGCTTGGCGTCGGAAGGGCGGCTGACGACAGACCAGATCGGGGTGGCCGCGACGGTTGAACTGGTAGCGATCGGCGCGGCGTGCGGCTTGGGGGCGGCGCTGCTCAAGCCGCACCGGATCCGCTGGAAGGTCGCAGCCGCCTGTGTCGGCCATATGGTTGCGACGCTCGCCACCCTCGCCGCCAGCGGCCTGGCTGTGATCCTGGCTCGCGGGATGGCGGGGGTGTGCGCCGGGGTCATGCTCTGGCTTGCGATCGGGGCGATCGCCCGCTCAGCTCAGCCCGAGCGCGTCGCCGCCGTCTTCGCCACCGCCCAGACCGTTGCCCAACTCGCCCTCGCGACCTTGCTCTCGGCCGCGGTGGTTCCGCGCTTCGGCGTCAACGGCGCCCTCGCCTGTTTGGCCGGTGTCTCATTGCTGGCCGCGCTGGCCTGCGCCGCCGGCCCGGATCAGCTGGCTACAGATACGGTGGCGAGCGAGCAACCGGGGACGATCGGCCTGCCCGCCATCGTCGGCTTGGTGTCCATATTTTTCTATTTGGCCGGCATCGTCGCCGTCTGGGTCTATCTTGAGCCGCTGGGCGCCGCCAGCGGCCTGATACCGCGCGACGCCGCAACGGCCGTCGATTTCACACTGGCCTTCCAGGTCGTCGGCGGCGTCACCGCAACAGTCATTGGCCGGCGCCTGCCGGTCTACAGAACCCTGGTGCTGGCCGGAGCTGGCGTGGGGCTGATCCTGCTTTGCCTTGGCCATTCGCCGGAGCGGATTGCGTTCATCGCCTGTTCGGCCGGTTTCGGGTTTCTCTGGCTCTTCGCCTTTCCCTTCCAGACGCTGATGGTGATTCAGCTCGATCCGACCCGGCGGGCGGCCATGCAGCTCGGCGCAGCGCAACTGCTAGGCAGCAGCGCCGGCCCCTTGGCGGCGTCGCTGGTCGTCGGCGCAAGCGATGTTCGTCGGGTGCTCGGTCTGGCCGGCGCCCTTATCGCAGCCGCGGTCGCCCTCGTCCTGGTCCTTGCGGTTCGCCGGCGCCCTGGCGCCCAAGCCTGAGGGTTCAGAGCAAGACGCAGGACGCACACGACACGCCCTCGCCCGGCAAGGTCAGGCGACGGGTTGTCAGTTGGATTGGCCGTAATTGCAAAAGCCGCTCAAGACATCTCGCATCTGCTCGGCCGGGTCAGCGTCTCCGCAAGGATTCGGAATCACAGCTTGCGCGCGTTCGTCGAGGTCATTGCTGGACGTCATGGGAAGCGGGCCCTTTCGGATCATTTCAATAGTTATAACTATTGTATTGCCGTCCCGAGTCAAGCCAGGGCGGGCTTGCCGGAGGCGGGGTCCGCCGAAATTGTGGGTCATTGAAAGCGCCACTGGGCGCTTACCTAACAACTTGGATTCGTTCACGCGGTCGCGGTCACCTCGACGCGCCGATTCACACGCGTGGGTTTGGGCATGTTGCGCCAGACCGGAGACAACTCGCCCGTTGGGGCTGACAGCACCCCTTGGCGGGTTCGCGGTTTGAGTAACAATCCGACGCTCAGGTCACGTCCAACACGATCTTCCCGCGGCCAGGAGTCGCGATGGCGGCGTTCACCTCGGTCCACGGGTATGTTCGGAACGGCGGGGGGGAGATCCGATCCGCAGCAACCAGCCGCAATAGCCGGCCCAATCCATCAGATGCGGGTTTAATGTTCAGATCGACAAAAAGGCCGAAGCCCACCAGCTTGCACACATTCTGGTAGATATTGGCGGCGTCGAGCGCGCTCAGGCCGCCGCTTGTGGAGCCCAGGACGACGCACGTCCCGCCTGGGGCCAGCAGCCTTACTGAAGCGCTAAGCGAAGCCCCGCCGACGGACTCCAGGATAAGGTCGAACGGACCGTAGGCCGTTGCTACGCCGGGATCCTCGCCAACGGCCACGTGCACCCCGAGGTCGCCTAACTCGTCGGCTCGCGCTCGAGAGCGGACCGAGGCGGTCACTTCGGCCCCGGCCAGGCTGGCCAACTGACAAGCCATACGGCCGACAGCGCCAGCAGCCCCTGTCACCAGGACACGGCGGCCGATCAGTTCGCCGCCGCGCTCCAAAGCGTAGAGGCCGGTCAGGCCGACAGAAGCCAGCGCCGCTGCGGCCGTAAGTTCCACCACGTCCGGGACGGGAGCCAGCGCGCGAGGAGCCACGGCGATCAATTCCGACCAAGCGCCACCAGGAACAACGCCGCAGACCCTGGAGCCTGGCTGCGGGCCCGAACGTCCGCCGGCTCGCTCTACGACGCCCGCAAAGTCGATGCCCGACCGATATCCAGCCCGGGCTTTGGCCATCCGCAAGTCCCTCGGATTGACGGATGACGCCATGACACGCACCAACACCTCGCCGGGCTCAGGCTGGGGCTCAGGCGTGTCCTGAAAACCGAATCGTCCTTCGGTTTCTGAGACGAGCAGCTTCATCCATGCCCTCCGCTGGGCGTGTTGTCTCTCACACCGATCACCTGATCTCTCGCGTAACTCAAGTCTATATTGACACGCGCCGTATCGACGCCCCCAAAAAGGCCGCAGGCTCACCGGATAAGGAAAAATAACGCCAGCTCAAGGCTCTAAAGCGCCCCATACGTTGTGCCAGGCACCGCGAGCGGGAACGCCGCAGCGCCTGTTCCTTCGCGCGCCGAAGGCAGGCAGGGTGAAGGCGACATCACACATTCGACAGAATGCGTCCAGCGCCGGATCGCCCAAAGGGCGACGATCCCCTATTAGGATGTCAAACTCAAACTCGAAACCCCCATGCCCTCGCTTCTTGACCCCATTCAGATTGGCGCCCTCCAGGCGCCCAGCCGCATCTTCATGGCGCCGCTCACGCGGGCTCGGGCGACGCGCGCCCATGTCCCCACGCCGGTTATGGCGCGCTATTACGCGCAGCGCGCCAGCGCCGGGCTGATCATCTCGGAAGCCACCGGCATCAGCAAACAAGGCCTGGGCTGGCCTTATGCGCCGGGCATCTGGAGCGAAGAACAGGTGGAGGCCTGGACGCCCATCACCGCTGCTGTGCATGAGGCGGGGGGGCGGATCTTCTCGCAGCTTTGGCACATGGGACGGCTCGTGCACCCGAGCTTTCTCGGCGGCGAGGCGCCGGTCTCGGCATCGGCGACCACGGCGCCCGCTTACGCCCACACCTATGACGGCAAGCAAGCCTATATCCAAGCTCGCCCCCTGCATGTGGACGAGATCCCCGGCCTGCTTGACGACTATGCTCGCGCCGCCCGCAACGCGATCGCGGCCGGTTTCGACGGCGTCCAGATCCATGCTGCGAACGGCTACCTGCTGGATCAGTTCTTGCGCGACGGCACGAACCTGCGGGATGACGCTTATGGCGGTCCGATCGAAAATCGGATTCGTCTGCTGCAGGAGGTGACGCAGAAGGTCGTCGGCGCGGTGGGCGCTGATCGCACCGCAGTCCGGGTCTCGCCCAATGGCGATCGCCAGGGGGTCAACGACAGCAATCCGGAAGCGCTTTTCGCGGCCGTCGGGCGCATGCTGTCGGAATTGAAGATTGCGTTCATTGAGGTGAGAGAACCGGGGTTTGATGGCAGCTTCGGCAAGGCCGAGCGTCCGCCGATCGCACCTTACATCCGCGCGGCCTTCCAGGGTCCGCTTGTGCTCAATTCCGATTATCGAGGCGACACCGCTCAGGCCGCCCTGGATGCGGGGGCGGCCGACGCGATCACCTTCGGACGGACCTTCCTGGCCAATCCCGACCTCCCAACCCGGATCGCCAACGGGCTGCCGCTGAACCCTGACGACCAGGCGACCTGGTACACCCAGGGCCTCGAGGGTTACATCGACTATCCCGGAGCCTAGAGCGGGATGCGGAAACGTGGATACCGGTTTTTCGCGGCCATCCGGCTCTAAGCTTTTAGAATCGATCACGTTTTATGAATTTGGATCGAATCGATCCAAATTCATCGTGATCTAGCAGACCGCCAAGTAAGGTCTCCCGCGCAGGAGTCTTTGCAGGAGGGGTCCGGGATGGGCCGGTCAGGGATCAACCGGTGAGCAGCCTGCGCACAAGGTCCTGACTGTTTGAAACGCTGTACTTACGCAGAAGGCGAGTCCGGTAGATGTCTACGGTCCTTGGGCTGATCCCCAGCGACACAGCTGCCTGCTTGGCGGTCTTGCCGTCGACGAGCAGAGCGGCAATGTCGCGTTCCCGAGGCGTCAACGCTGTGGGACGCGCATTCCGTGTTTGCAGGTTTGGGAGCTCGGTGAAGACCCAAAGCGTGTCTCGATGCGGATCGGCTGGGTCCAACGCCCGTCCGCGCACGTGAACCCAGAAGAGTTCGCCATCCAACCGACGCATCACCCGGTCATTGGCGGAGGCCTCCTGGGCCTCGAGGATGCGTCCCACGCGCTCCCCCGTGCTGATGTAGTGCTGTTCGTCCGGGTACAGATGCGCGAAGCTGCACCCGGACAAAGCTTCGCGGGCGCCGCGGAACATGTCGGCGAAAGCCAGGTTGCAGTCCACGATGGTCCGCTCACGCCCGATTGCTAGGCCGGTCGGGGCCCTTAGGAACGCCGCTGCGTAATCGACATCGAGATTGGGCTCGGCGGGGATTGGCATCATGGCCTGTGCAAACACTTAAGCGTTCGACACCTATATCATTAGGTGTCAACGGTCTGTACCCTTATGGATATCAGCGTTCGGAGCAAGAAGATGAGCGAGCGGCCCGAGATCCAAGTCCGAAGAGCGGAGCCACAGGACGCGCAAGCGATCTGGGGGATCATCGGCCCCACGATCCGCGCGGGCGAGACGTACGCCCTGCCGCAGGATCAATCTGAACAGGCTGCGCTCGCCTACTGGCTAGGACCGGACCGCGAGACCTTTGTGGCGGAGACAGAGGGGCGGATCGTGGGCACCTACTACATCCGCCCCAATCAACTCGGCCGCGGATCGCACGTCTGCAACTGTGGTTACATGACGGCTAACGAGGCTGCCGGTCGAGGCGTGGCGCGAGCGATGTGTGCGCACTCTCTCGACTACGCGCGCGCGGCGGGCTTCCGCGCGATGCAATTCAACTTCGTCGTCGGCACGAACGAGCGCGCCGTGCGGCTGTGGCAGGCGCTAGGCTTCGAAATTGTGGGGACCTTGCCGGAGTCGTTCGACCACCCCTTGCACGGATATGTCGATGCGCTGGTGATGTATCGCAAGCTGTAGAGATAATGGCCGACGCTATGCCCTTGAGATTACTCAGTTCTTTATATGTGTTCGAGCCCTCGCTCCAACGAGTGCCGACCCACGGCAATTTTGACTCGTTGGTCGCCCGATGAGGCGTTCCGGAATAGCCTCTTTGAGGTTAAATTAAAGATTCAGAATCTCTGTGGGCCTGTACCAGTCATAGATTCGGAGCGCTCGAGTTACGCCTTCCCAATACCTGGCCCTTTGGCTGCGCGTTTCCGGTTCACCCAAGAATTCACCGTGCAATGTGTGCGGCTGACCGGCGGCCAAACCCGGCCTTCAGGCGCCGCGGCCCGACTCTGACGAATGTCACCTGTCAGGGCCGGCCAAGCTGGCGACGCACTGAGTCCGGATCGACCAGCGCGTGGATGACGAACTGAGCGGGCACCATTTCCGCCCACGCGGCGAGATGCTGACTCAGAACCTCATGGCTTGGAACGTCCAGGATGGCGGCCATGCCTCGCCCCACCTTCGGATAGGCGTGGAGAATGACCCCCTCCGCCATGCGGGCGTCAAGCCATTCCCAGTAGGCTTGGCGGCCAGCCTGGGCTTCACTTGGGCGATCCGCGCGAGGGTCGCTGACTACGAGAAACAGCATAAGGCCTTCTGGTGGCTTAGCGTGGGCCCGGTATAGCCTTCTAGGTTCGGCCGAAGGCAGGCTATTCACTCAAGCCGGCCTTGCCAAGGCGCAGTTCTCCGTAAGCCTGTTTGATCGCCTTCTGATCCGTTTCGCGTTGCCGCCCCTGGCTCCAACGGGCCGCTGCGTTCGCACTCCAGTCGGCCGGCGCGCTCCAACCGCTCGGCCGCCAGAACACGCCCTTACCAGTGACAAACGGACATTGATAGCGGTCGTTGACAAAACGTATCTCAAATGAGATGCGTCGGAGTGGAAGCAAGGAGGCCATCATGACGGCTCACACTTCAATGCTGCACGTCCGCATCGATGACGAGCTCAAAACCCAAGCCTCCGAAAAGCTCGCCAGTTTCGGGCTCACCGTATCCGACGCCGTGCGGATTTTACTGACGCGGGTCGTCAAAGAAGGCGCCCTTCCTGTGGGTCTTACGGCAGATCCCGACGCCTATGACGCCTGGTTCCGGGCCAAGGTCCAAGAAGCGCTCATGGAGACGGGCCCCGCCATCCCCCACGGACAGGTGATGGATGAGGCCAGGGCCTTAGTTGAGAAGAAACGGCGTGGCCGATCTCCGACTTGAATGGAGCAAGGCCGCTCGCGCCGACTTACTGGCGATCTTGGACTACATCTCCGACGATAATCCTGACGCCGCCGAGCGCCTGATCGCCGAAATTGAAACGAAGGCCTCGAGGTTGCCCGAACGGCCAGAGCTTTACCGGAAAGGCCGTGCGGCCGGCACAGGGGAAATGGTCGTTCGGCCGAACTACCTCGTCGTCTACGCTGCGGATGAACAGGCCGTGCGCATTTTGCGTGTCCTCCATGCGGCCCAACAGTGGCCGACTTAGAACTTTACCCCAGCCGTCCCAGTGAAACGCTTCATGAACTATCTCATGTGACGATCCGCAACCCTCTCTGAGACGGATGAGATGGGGCCTGACGTCGTGGAGGCTCGCCTTCGCGAACTTCTAGAGATCGAGCGGCGACGCGGCGATGAGTTACGGCAAGATCGGGACGCCTGGCGCGCCCAAGCCGAGCGCCTGGCGCTGATGGCCTCCCAACGCTCGTGGGCGGTATCCGACAGCACCGACATTGGCGTCTTGCCGCCGGGAGCGGGAGCCAGCCCCCATCCGATTACATTGGCGCTGATTTGTCATCAACTCGACAGTCTTCCCTGTCGCATTCGCGTGCAAATTGGAAAATCTTGGAGCAGCCAAAGTAGATGGCGCAGGGGGAACGGCGATGCGTTTTCTGATCCATGCCACGCTCATCGCAGGTCTGATCGCAGGTCTGGGCGCCGCAACCCATGCTGCAGCGGCGGCCAGCGCCGTCATTCCTCTTTATCCCAGGGGCGCCATCGAAACTTCGACGATTCCGGAACGGAGCGCCGACATATTCCAGAGCGGCGAAACCGCGGTCCTCAACGTAACCACGCCTACGCTGGAGGTATTCCTCCCAGAGTCCGGGAAAGCGAATGGCTCGGCGGTGATCGTTGCGCCCGGCGGCGGCTTTTTCTCGCTCTCCTACGCCAACGAGGGGACGGCGGTCGCTCAACGTTTGGCAGGCGAAGGCGTGGCCGCCTTTGTCCTCAAATACCGGCTAGCGCGAACGCCGGAGGATCCGAAGGCGCTCCAGGCCCAAATAGCCAAGACGCTCGGGCCGGTGGTGATGCGTAATGCCTCTGGCAAGCCGGATGAGCTGCCCCGGTTTCCCGCAGAGGAGCTTGCGGCGGCCGACGCCGCACAGGCCGTCAAGCTGGTGCGCGGGCAGGCCGCTCGATGGGGGGTCGATCCCGAGCGGATCGGTTTCGTAGGATTCTCCGCGGGGGCTTTCACGGCTGCCAACGTCGCAATTGGTGATCCCAGCGCCCGACCGGACTTCGTCGGCCTGATCTACGGCGGGCTGCGCACGCCAGTTCCTAAGGACGCGCCCCCTGCGTTCATCGCTACCGCCGCCGATGACCCACTCCTCCCTAACGATGGCTTGCTGCTTTACAGGGCCTGGCGGGAAGCGGGGCGACCGGCGGAACTCCATCAATATGAGCGTGGCGGCCATGGCTTTGGCATCAAACCGAAGGGTGCAACCTCCGACCATTGGATTGACGAATTTGTCTGGTGGATGGGGGCGCGCGGCTACCTTGGACGTGACTGAGCCGCGCAGAAATTCCAGGGTGCGGCTGATGCGCGTGACGCGCCGTAGCTTTGACGCTATTTGACGATCCCCCCATCTCACGGCCTACGAAGCGCCACTTCCCTCGCTGAACGGGGCGCGCTGTCCAGCGGAACACACTAGATCCACAATGAGAAAGCCCTCGCTCCTTCGCCCCCCTCAGGCACAGAGGATGCGCCATCTCAGTGGCGGCGTCTTCAGCATGGGCTCGGAACGGTTTTACCCAGAAGAAAGGCCCATCCGCCGCGTGCGGGTCGGGCCGTTCTGGATCGACGAGACCCCGGTGACCAACGCGCAATTCGCCCGGTTCGTCGCCGAGACTGGCCACGTGACCTTGGCCGAGCGAGCGCCCGATCCTGCCGACTACCCTGGCATGTCGCCAGAACTGGCCGAGCCGGGATCGGCCGTCTTCGAACCTCCCGAGGGTCCTGTCGACCTCGACGGGCCGCCGCACTGGTGGGTGTTCCGCCTTGGCGCGGACTGGCGCCAGCCGGCGGGGCCGGGCAGCTCGGTTGGCGGCCTGTCGGACCATCCGGTGGTCCACGTGGCCTACGCCGACGCCGAGGCCTACGCCACCTGGTCTGGAAAGAGCCTGCCGACGGAGGCGGAGTGGGAATACGCCGCGCGCGGCGGACTCGACGACGCGGACTACGCATGGGGCGACGAACTCTCTCCGAAGGGCGCGATGCTCGCCAACTATTGGCAGGGCGCGTTCCCGCACGAGAATCTGGCGCTAGATGGCTGGGAGCGGACTTCGCCGGTCAGATCCTATCCGCCTAACGGGTTCGGCCTCCACGACCTGATCGGAAATGTCTGGGAGTGGACCCGCGACTGGTACGCGAATCCGAAACCAGAGGGGAAAGCCAAGGGAACCTGCTGCACGATTCCGAACCCGCGCGGCGCTCGGCGTGACGAAAGCTACGATCCGGCGCTCCCGCAGGTCCGAATTCCCCGGAAGGTGCTGAAGGGCGGATCCCACCTCTGTGCGGTAAATTATTGCCAGCGTTACCGGCCGGCTGCGCGACAGCCTCAAGCCATCGACACCTCGACCAGCCACGTCGGATTTCGCTGCATCATCCGCGGAACCACCTGAGGGTCGACAACCATGTTATGCACCGGAGCGGGCAGATCTACCGCAGGACGCGCCGCGGTGGCGCGAGGAAGAGCGCGCCTCGGATGCCGCTCGGGCCGCGCCGCCACAACCCACCGCGTTTCAGATGCGCTCGAGCTGGGCGCAGGCGCCGCCCGGCTGGGCTGTCTGGCGCATTGCCGAAAACCGTCGCCGGACGGCGCCGACTCCTCGTTTCCATCATAACATCGATAACTCTGCTGGACTTCGACACGCTTTTGCATCGCGACGGCTGGGCGACCATAGCAACGTGCCACCCTTCGCCGGACGACCTCCCCTCGCGGGCAGAATACGGTAATAGCAGGGATTCTCGCGTTGACGAGAGATCGACCCCAGCAGTTCAGAATGAAATCGGTGCAGGCACAATCGACCTCGGGGCGAGGGCGCCCGGAGATGAGAACTTCGCATCGCGGGCTGAAACTGCGGCTGCTCTGCACAGTTTTGTGCAGCAATCTTGCGTTCAGCGCGCACGCACAGCCAACGGTCGAGGGTATGACGAGGGCGCATCCCGAAGCCGCCAGCGTGCCGCTCGGGGCCGGCGACGCGACGCCGTCCTGGTCCGCCCCGCGAACCGCGCCGGCCAGCGCCCCGAATGTCGTCCTGATCATGCTGGACGATATCGGATTCAGCGACACCTCAACCTTCGGCGGCGTGGCGACAACGCCGGTGCTCGATAAGCTCGCTGCCGACAGCCTGATCTACAATCGCTTCCATACAACGTCGATCTGCTCGGCGTCCCGCGCGGCCCTGCTGACCGGCCGCAATCCGCATCGGGTGGGTTGGGGATCGGTCGGCGAGATCGGATTTCCGGGATACAACGGCATATGGAACAAGAGTACGGCCTCGGTCGCCGAGATGCTTCGCGAGAACGGCTACAGCACGGCCGCATTCGGGAAGTGGCACAACACGCCCTTCCGTGAGATCACGCCGATCGGGCCGTTCGACAATTGGCCCACGCATCTCGGATTCGACTATTTCTACGGCAATATGCTGGGCGCCACGAGCGAGTGGGAGCCGCTCTTGTGGCGCAACACCGTCCCCATTCAGCAGCCGAAATCGCGCGCGGACGGCTACCATTTCACGGACGACGCGGTCGACGAGGCCGTGCGCTGGATGAACACTCAGCGCGCGCTCGCGCCGGATCGGCCCTATTTCCTCTACTTCGCCCCGACCGCGGTGCATATGCCGCATCAAGCGCCCGCGGCCTGGATCGCGCCCTACAAGGGCAGGTTCGACGAGGGTTGGGATCAGCTGCGCGAGGACATCTTCGTTCGGGAGAAGAAACTGGGCGTCATTCCGCAGGATGCCAAGCTAACCCCCCGTCCGCCGGAAATCCCCGCTTGGTCGTCATTGCCTCCGGCGACCCGGCGCGCCATGGCCGACCAGATGGAGGCCTACGCGGGGTTCATCTCCCATACGGACCATGAGATCGGACGGCTCATCGACGCTGTACGCGCCGCGCCGGGCGGGGAGAACACGCTCATCATCTACATCGTGGGCGACAACGGCAGCGCGGGCGAGTTGGGCGTGGAAGACGCCGTCCAGTTCTACAACTTCATGCCGGACAACAAGACGGACATGTATGCGCAGGGCTGGGCGTGGGCCGGCAGCACCCCGTTCCAATGGTCCAAAGGAGTCGCCTCGCATCTGGGCGGCACGCGCAACCCGATGCTGATCTCCTGGCCGGCACGCTTCAAATATCATCACAGTTTACGCACCCAGTTCACTGACATCAACGATGTGGCGCCCACCATTCTGGACGTCGCCGGGATTCAGATGCCCACGCAGGTCGACGGGGTGACGCAGCAGCCGATTGATGGCGTGAGCTTCGCCTACAGCTTCGATGCGCCCAAGGCGCCCAGCCGCCACCGCGTGCAATACTTCGAGACCTGGGGCAATCGTGCGATCTACTCGGACGGATGGATGGCGTCGGCCCGGCACGGCATCCCGTGGCGCATGAAATCCGGCGCAACCAATCTTGATGGCAGCGCCAGCTTTGAGGCGGATCGATGGGAGCTCTACGACCTCGCCAAAGACTTCAGCCAGGCGACAGACGTCGCCGCCGAACACCCCGACAAGGTGGTCGAGCTGAAGTCATTGTTCGACCGTGAGGCCAGGGCGAACAACGTCTACCCACTGGTCTCGAACAACCTGTTTGGGACCTTCCCACCCGCCGCGGCGCCCCAAACGGAAGTCACTTACCATTCCGGCACTCAGACGTTCCTCGCCCTCTCGGGTCCGGATGTGATCGGGAAGTCGTTCGAGGTGGACGCTCGCGTCGATGTGCCCCAATCGGGCGCGGAAGGCGTGATCTTCTCGCGCGGGCGCGCCCTCAGCCTCTATATGAAGGACCGAGTCCTCTTCGCGCAGAGCGGTGCGAAGCTGCTGAAGTCGAACACCGCCCTCCCCGCCGGTTCCGTCGACATCCGGTTTGTATTCAACGTCGATCCGTCGCGACCCAAACCAAAGGCTTTCGCGCCGACGATCGGCAAGAGCGAGTTATTCGTAAACGGCGCGCTCGCCGACCAGGCGCCGATGGCGATGATGCAGACCTTCCTTGACGAGGTCGACATAGGCCAGGACACCTGGACGCCAGGGAGCCGCGCCTACAAGCAGCCGTTTCCCTTTACCGGGCGGATCGACTCCGTGACGGTGAAGGCGGTCTCAGCCGGTCCCGCCCGCTCGGCCGGATCCTAGCTATTTTGAGAGGAGTTTCAGGGGGTCAGGTCAATCGAGCCCTTGCCTTCCATCTCCACGCACTAATCGAACGATAACGTTCGTTTTGTATTGCCCTCTCACTAATGATCGAGCATAAGCCTGCAAAGCCCTAAACTACTCGGCTGTGGGGCGTCCCTGGCAGCGAGGATGAGAACAATATCGCCCCCCGGACGCGATCGGAGCGGCCCCAATCCTCAGGTCGGCCCATTTCGACCTTGGTTGGCTGTGCAAATTTGGGGGTGGCTAAATTGCCTCGGCTGACGTCTAGGCGTCACCGTGCGGAGACGACACCAATTTTTCCTCGCACCAATTTCGGGGGACCACCATGTCTGATGATAGCATTTCATCCCCTTTGTTTTCGGACCCGATCGACCGCCGCAGATTTACTGGCATCGCCTCTGGATTGGGGCTGACGGCAGCGCTACCGCATGCCGCGTTTGCGCAGAATGCAGCCGAGCAAGTCGGTCGCGCCAGTCACTTTGTCGATCGCCGAGATCCCAGAGGCTGACCTGTCTGCCCTCGGCGGTGATCCGCGCCGCCACGCCCCTGCCGGCCCCCGACGCCCCACCGGTGACAACTGCCGCGCGGCCAGAAAACCGTCCAGAGGCTGTCATGCGGAGCAGTCCTGACGATAAGCAACCACAGTCTGTTGTTGCTGGCCTAGCTTTTCGATGCCGAGCCGCATCACATCCCCCGCCTTCAGAAAGACCGGGTCAGGCTTCATTCCCATGCCCACTCCCGGCGGCGTGCCGGTTGTTATCAGGTCGCCCGGTTGCAGGGTCATGAACTGGCTGATGTAGGAGACCAATTCCGCCACACCGAAGATCATTGTGCTACTGGAGCCGTTTTGCACCCGCCGGCCATTGACCTCCAGCCACATTCCAAGAGCCTGGGGATCGCCGACTTCGTCCGCGGTGACCATCCACGGCCCGACCGGTCCAAAGGTGTCGCAGCCCTTGCCCTTGTCCCAGCTCCCTCCCCGCTCAAGCTGGTATTCGCGTTCTGAGACGTCGTTGATCAGCACATAGCCGGCGACGTAATTGAGCGCCTCGGCCTTGGGGACGTAGCGAGCGGTTTCTCCAATGACGACGCCGAGTTCGACTTCCCAGTCGGATTTCACCGAGTCGCGCGGCAACATCACATCGTCATTGGGTCCGGAGAGGCAGCTCACCGCCTTGGTGAACAGGATCGGCTCTTTTGGGATCGGCATGCCGGATTCATGCGCGTGGTCGGTGAAATTGAGGCCGACAGCGATGAATTTGCGCACGCCCGTCAGGGGCACGCCGTAGCGAGGCTCGCCTGGCACAAGCGGCAGGCTGCTGGGATCTATGGCGGCCAAACCGGCAAGGCCCTCACGTGACAACAACTCCGGCGTGATGTCGCCAACGATACCGGACAGATCCCGCATCTGGCCCTGCGCATCGAGCAGGCCCGGCTTTTCGGCGCCCCTTGGGCCGTAACGCAGCAATTTCATCGTCAAAGTCTTTCATCGACAAACTGGCGGTTTCGGCGACCGAGTTCCCCCCAACCTAAACCGTATCACATTCATGATATTATATTATTACTCTGGCTTGCAACCCCGAAGTTGGCTTGGGCCGCGCCCTCAAAAAAGTCCGTTCCTCATCAATGTCGATCAGGGCGTGCGTCAGGTGGGCGGTCGCGGGATTCCAACTCAAATTAGGTAGACATCGCTTTTCGAACTTAGCTGCGGCAGAATCCGCATACGATCCAATGCATCAATCGCTTAGAGTCACCGTTCCCCAGCTTGACGACCGGAAAGGCCAATGGCGCTCGATTTTGACGGCTCTTCAGTCATGGTGACATTGCCAGGAAAAGCGATCTCAACCCACGACCAGATCGCCCGCGCGCTTGGCGCGGACATCCTCTCGGGTCGATTCCCGGCCGGCGCCACGCTTCCTAACGAACTGGATCTGCTGGCTCGATTTGAGGTGTCGCGCACCGTTCTGCGCGAAGTGATGAAGACCCTGGCCGCAAAGGGCTTCGTGGTCTCCAAGACCCGCGTCGGCACGAAGGTCTTGCCGAGCGAGAATTGGAACTTCTTCGATCCTGACGTACTGTCCTGGAAGCTCTCGATCGGGTACGATAAGAAGTTTCGCGACGACCTTGCAGAAATCAGACGCTGCATCGAGCCCAGGGCCGCCGCATTGGCCGCGCAGCGGAGGACCGCTGAACAAGTGGCGGAGCTACGCAGCTGGGTCGCCAAGATGCGCGCGCCCGGTCACACACGTCAAAGCTATGCCAACGCCGACCTCGGCCTTCACCTCGCCGTTGGCGCAATGTCCGGCAATGTCCTGATGCGCTCGATAGGATCTGTCATCGAAGCCGCCCTCATGGCCTCCTTCACCCTGAACTCTGCGATCGATGAAGCGGACGTTCTTGAGGCCAGCCTCGATCAACACGAAGCGATTGTCGACGCCATTGAGCGGCGAGATTCCGCGAGCGCGGCTGCGGCGATGCTTGGCGTGATCGAAACTGGAACCGCCCGAATTTCAGCCGCCAGCCCCTATAAGGGCCGAAAACCTAAGAAACGCTGAGGCCCCAGGAACATGAGGACGGATCAGTCGGCCCACGTCACCAAGACTCGCCCCGCGTCAGCCGCACGTGCTTGACGACCTCCTCCAGCGGAACCGGGGAAGCCGCCGCTCAAAACCATCGGAACCTGCTCCGCCGCTGCGACTTGCGCGAGCTGGATGTCCCCTCGGTAGGCCATCATGTGTCAAACGGCGCGCAATCGGGACCCCCTATCGGCGCCGAAAAGGGACCCCTTTTCTCTGTCGTCGAGCGGCGAGGCGCGGAGCCCTCAGCGAGCGC
>FSVV01000002.1_pt1 | contig 25812 bp, 26 predicted proteins | sample 1637831 | NCBI WGS metagenome assembly FSVV01 (sample SAMEA3914789, study PRJEB12502) | metagenome | biome: forest; material: soil | place: Canada | collected 2011-07-03 | depth 0.3 m
ACTCGGTGGTGTTCAAGGACGCCGAAGAAAGCCAGTACGCGGTGGCCTACGGCTACGAGTTCTATCCGCCGCGGACCTTCGGCGTGCGGGTTGATTATTCCTGGTAGCCGTTGCGCTTCTGCATTCACGAGCGTGATTGGTCCATGACGTCGTCGCGGATGAAGATTTCTAGGCTCTGGAATCGCATCGCCGCGGTCGGCGTGATCTTGGGGGCGTTGACCGCTACCGCCCAGGGCGCCCAGTCGACAGCTCGTGTCAGGATAGAGACGGGCGTCGTGGCGGGGGAACCGGGAGGCGAAGTCATCGCCTTCAAGGGTATTCCGTTCGCCGCGCCGCCCGTCGGCGCTCTACGGTGGCGGCCACCGCAGCCTGCGGCGTCATGGATAGGTGTTCGATCGGCGACCCACTACGGCCACGATTGCATGCAGAAGCCCTTTCCAAGCGACGCCGCGCCCCTGGGGACAACGCCGTCCGAGGATTGCTTGGTGCTGAATGTTTGGCGCCCCGCCAAATCCACCAGCCACAAGCTACCCGTCATGGTGTGGATCTATGGCGGCGGATTTGTGAACGGCGGTTCGTCGCCGGCCGTCTATGCCGGAGATGCTTTCGCACGACGTGGCGTCGTGTTCGTGAGCTTCAATTATCGGCTCGGCCGTTTCGGCTTCTTTGCTCATCCGGCGCTGACAAGAGAAGGCGCCGGCCAGGCCCTGGGCAACTACGGGCTCATGGACCAAATCGCCGCGCTACATTGGGTGCAGCGCAACATCGCCGCCTTTGGCGGGGATCCAAGGAATGTGACAATCTTCGGCGAGTCCGCAGGCGGGATGTCCGTGCACTATCTGGTCACCTCGCCGGCGGCCCGAGGTCTTTTCGATAAAGCCATCATTCAATCGGGGGGCGGGCGAGCCGGTCTGACCCCTGGACGAAGGTTGAGCGGGAGCCAAGGCGGGGCCCCGCCGTCTGGAGAAGCGGTCGGTCTGGCCTTTGCGGAACACCTTGGCGTCAAGGGCGATGACGCCGCCGCGTTGATTGCACTGCGCAGCCTGCCGGCAGACGCGGTTGTCGCTGACCTCAACCTGAGCAACGTCTTCGATCCCAGCTTCAGCGGCCCGATGATCGACGGGCATATTGTCCTCGACGAGCCCGGCGCAATCTTTCGTTCCGGGGGCGGGGCGAACATACCGATGATCGTGGGCGTAACCAGCAGCGACATCGGTTTTTCAGATGCGCACTCGTTGGAGGATGTCTTCGCGCCTTTCGGGGAGCGTGACCGCTTGCAAGCTCGGGCCGCATACGATCCTGACCACCTTGGCGATTTCAGAACCATCGGAACGACGGTGGCCAGCGATTGGATGATGGCGGAGCCCGCACGGTTCGTCGCCAAGACTCTCGCCGACCAAGGGCGGAGAATATACGAATACCGCTTCTCCTATGTCGCGCGGTCGATGAGGCCAACGTGGTCTGGTGCGCCGCACGCGACGGATATCCCCTACGCATTTGAAACGGTTCGCGCAAAATATGGCGCAGCCCTGTCGCGGTCAGACGCCGCCATGTCTGATCTCATGAATGCTTATTGGGTCGAATTCGCCAAGACGGGCGATCCCAATGGCCAGGGGCGGCCCCACTGGCCTGCCTATGACGCCAAGCGTGACGTACTCCTGGATTTCACGAACGTCGGAACGGCGGCAAAAGCCGACCCTTGGCGAAATCGGCTGGATCTTACGGAGCGGGTGAACGCTGGGGCGTCCAATTGATGCGGCTTTCCGTGACCATCTCAAAGCCATTGCGAACATTCGCCATCGCGCTAGTATGCGGCGTGGCAATCGTTTGCCATTATTCTGGGGCGGGTAACTAGTGTTCCGTTTTCTGAGCGCGCGGACAATCGCCCCGTACGGTTCCGCGCCACCTCAAGCTGGGGGCGCGAACCGCACCGGCCTATCGCCGGATGGAGGCCGGCCGTGAAGCTGAGGCTGGTTCAGCCGACCGACCTGGCCTTGTCGCCAGTATGGCTGATCGTGACCATCGTCTACGTCGGCTCGGCTCTCTGGACCGCCGTGCTGTCCTTCACCAGTTCGCGATCCTTGCCGACCTACAGGTTCGCCGGCCTTGCGCAGTACCGCCGACTCTGGCTCGGCGCGAGATGGCCCGCGGCCCTGTCGCACCTGCTGGTCTTCGGCGCCGGACTGCTTCTGGTCAGCCTGGCGCTGGGCGTCCTGCTGGCCATTCTCCTGGACCGGGCCAAGGGCCTGAGCGGCCTGTTCCGGACGATTTTTCTTTATCCGGCCGCCGTATCGTTCGTGGTCACGGGCCTGGTCTGGCAGTGGATGATGAATCCCGAATTCGGGTTGCAGACCGCGCTTAGGCCCGTGGGGCTTGGCGGCCTGCGCCTGGATTGGGCGTCACATCCCAACACGGTCATCCTGGCGCTGGTCATCGCCGGCGCCTGGCAGGGCGCTGGCCTGGTCATGGTGATCGTCCTGGCGAGCCTGCGCGGCGTCAATCCGGAGATTTGGCATGCGGCCCGGGTCGATGGAATACCCACCTGGAGGATCTACGCCTCCGTCGTCCTGCCCATGATCCAGCCAGCGCTCATGACCGCCGCCCTGATGGTCTCGGTGTCCATCGTCAAGGTCTATGATCTGGTCGTGGCGTTCACGCACGGCGGCCCGGGCACATCGTCGGACATGCCGTCGCTGTACATCATGGATTACCTGTTCCTTCGACAGAATATTGCGTTGGCCTGCGCCGCTTCCACCTCTCTGCTGCTCCTCGTCGCTGCAGCTGCGCTGCTTGTCCGGCTGGTCCAATATGGTCTTGCCTACGCCGCCCAGGTTCGCCGATGAGCGCTCCGACCGCGACCGGCTCGGCGATCGAAGCCCCAGGCCAGGCCTCCGCCGCCGGCGTGCGGGTGGCCGTCTACGCGTTGCTCGTCCTGGCCGCCCTGTGGTTCCTGGCGCCCTTCTGGGTGATGCTGGTCACGTCCCTGAAACCAACCAGCGAGATCGCCAGCGGCAATATTTTCGCCTGGCCCCGCCAGCCGAGCCTGGCGGCCTGGGCGGAGGCCTGGCGCGGCGCCTGCGCAGGCATGCAATGCGCCGGCGTCCAGGCTGGATTCGTCAACTCCCTGGAGATCCTGCTGCCCAGCCTGGTGCTGTCGGTGCTGCTCGGAAACTGGGTGGCCTACAGCCTGTCTTTCTGGACCCCGCTCGGCGGGCGCGTGCTGACGGCGGTGCTGCTGTTTGGGGCCTTCGCTCCCTATCAGATCTTCACCTATCCGCTCGTTGGCCTGTTCTCAATGCTTGGAATATACAACAGCTTGGCGTGCATCATCATCGTGCACGTCATCTTCAGTCTCCCGATCACCACCTTCCTGTTCACAGCTTACAACCATGGTATTCCACGCGAACTCGTCCAGGCTGGGGAGGTAGATGGCGCCAGCTATTGGCAAATCTTTCGCCGGATCATCCTGCCCTTGTCGCTTCCGGCGTTCGCCATCGTAGCTATCTTTCAGACAATGGGGATCTGGAACGATTTTTTCTTCGGCCTGGTGTTCGCGGGCAGCGATCACATGCCCATGACGGTCGAGTTGAACAACATCGTCAACACGACCACCGGAGAGCGCCGCTACAATGTGGATATGGCGGCGACCATCCTCACGAGCGCCGTGCCGTTGCTCGTGAGCATCGCATCGGGGAAATGGTTCGTGAGAGCGCTCACGAGCGGGGCGGTCAAGGCATGAAGACTCTTCGCCGCGCCCGGTCGGCTGACACGACTTCAAGGAGAGCCCGCTGGCGGCGGAAGCCGCCACTGCGCCGGTCTCAGTGGGCTCCGCCGGGCCTGAAGCTGGAACTCTGTGGCCCGTGAGCCGGACTGTTTTCGGCTGACCGCCGCGATCCTCGATTGCTGAACCCTGGCCTGGGCGCCGCCTGCACGGTGGCCGCCCCGGAATTCGCTGGAGCTTAAGTAGATGGAATTCGACTACATCATCGTGGGGGCTGGATCCGCTGGATGCGTTCTGGCCGACAGGCTGTCCCGCGATGGCCGCAGCCGTGTCCTGTTGCTCGAAGCCGGGTCGGAGAACCGATCCGTCTTTATCAGCATGCCGCGGGGCAACGCCAAGCTCTGGATGAACCCGCGTTACTTCTGGGGTTTTCCGATCGAGCCGCAACCGTTCCGGCCGAAGGGCGAGACGTGGTTTTACGGGAAGGGACTTGGCGGGTCGAGCGCGGTCAACGGCACCTGGTATTTCCGCGGCCAGCCGGAGGACTACGACGCCTGGGAGGCGCTGGGCAACGCAGGTTGGAACTGGCGGCAGTTCGAGCGCTGCTACCGGGAGATCGAGGACTATCAGGAGCCGGGCGCAGATCCCTCGCGGGGGCGCGGCGGGCCGGTTCAGATCACCGCCAGCCGGGATAAATCGATTCTGACCGAAGCGATCATCAAGGCCGGAGAGCAGTCGGGCCTACCCTTCCTGGCTGACATGAATCAGCCGGCCTCGCACGGCGTCGGCTACACCCAGATGACCGTGGATCGCGACCGGCGTCGGGTCAGCGCCTACACGGCTTTCGTCCGGGGCGCTCGGCGACGTCCCAACCTGATCGTCAAGTCGCATGTGCTTGCCAAGCGCGTGGTTTTCGAAGGCGCCCGGGCGGCGGCCGTGCTTTGCGATGAGGCCGGCCGGGAAACCACCTATCGCGCAAGCCAGGAAGTGATTGTCTGCGCCGGCGTATTGCAGTCGCCGAAGCTTCTGCAGTTGTCAGGGATAGGTCCGCGGGACCTGCTGCAAGAGTTCGGCATCCCGGTGGTGCGCGACAATCCAGCGGTCGGCCAGAACATGGTTGAGCACATGATGCTTTCCATGTCCTTCCGCCTGAAGAAGGTCCCGGGCCTCAATCGCGAGTTCCGCGGCTGGCGGCTCTGGAAGAACGCCTTGCGCTATTTCCTGTTCAGGACCGGCGTCATGGCCTACGCCCTGCCGGAGGTCAGCATAATGCTGTCGACATCGGGCGATGCGAGCTGGCCGGACGTGCAATTGGGTGTTTCGCCCGCCACCATGATCACCTCGCCGGATGAAAAACCCGAGCCGGGCCGGGGCAAGACTGAAAAGACCCCGGGTCTTGCCGTGAGCGGATTCTATCTACGGCCCAAGAGCCTTGGCTCAGTCGCGATACGGTCCGCACGGATCGAGGATCCGCCGAGGGTCAACGCGAACTGGTTTGGCGACCCCGCGGACCGCGGCTTCGCCCTGGCCCTGATCAAGGCGATCCGTCACTACGTGCGCCAGCCCGCCTTGGAGGCGTTTGTGGGCGAGGAGACGATTCCCGGTCCGGCGGTGGCGACGGACGAACAGATTCTCGATGCCGCCAATTGGATGCTGAGCACCGGACTGCATGGAACCGGGACTTGTCGCATGGGACCGGAAGGCGTGGGCGTGGTCGATGAGCGGCTGCGCGTCCACGGGATTGGCGGCCTGCGCGTCGTTGATTGCTCGGCCATGCCGACGGCGATTTCCGGCAACACCAACGGCCCGGCGATGGCCCTGGCGTGGCGTGCGGCGGAATTGATCCTCGAGGATCGGGACGCGGCTCACTAATCGATGCCGTGAGCGATCTTCAGGCGGTCGACTGAGGTTACCGTTTGCCGACCTCAGGCGGCCATGCTATTTGTGGCAAACGTTTTCCATGCGGCAGTTGCATGCTGCCGGTGAGGTGCGGATGCTTCCCAACAACGTGCTCTCAATCCAACTCTGGTCGACCCGCCAGTCTGACTCGCTCGCCGAGCAGTTCGAATACTTGCGGGCTTGCGGCTACAACGATGTTCAGCCGCATCACGACCAGTACACAGATCCGCCGGCCATGCGGGCCTTGCTCGACGAGTATGGCCTGACGGCTCGCAGCGGCCATTTCACCCTGTCCATGTTCGAACGGGATCTTGACGGTGTGGTCGATGCGGCCCGAATTCTGGGGATGGGCCTTGTCGTGGCCCCATGGCTCAACCCCGAGGACCGTCCGAATGATCGCGAGGGCTGGCAGGCGCTGGGTCGCAAGCTCGCCACGATCTCGCGCGAGATCCGCGAACGCGGGCTTGGCTTCGCCTGGCACAACCACGAATTCGAGTTTGTAGCGTTGCCGGACGGCTCGTGCGGCCTGGAGCACCTCCTGGGAGAGGATGTGGACCTTCTGATGGATATCGGCTGGGTCCACCGCGCTGAACAGGATCCGCTTGTCTGGCTGGAACGCTATGCTGGCCGGATCCCCGCGGTGCACGTCAAGGACGTGGCGGCGCTGGGCCAGAATCTCGATGAAATGGGCTTTGCCGACGTGGGGGAGGGGGTCATGGATTGGGCCCGCTACTGGCCGGCCGCGGTCGACGCCGGCGCACAACTGATGATCGTCGAACATGACGCCCCCTCCGACTGGCGGCGTTTTGCAAGGGTCAGCGCGCAGGCGGTGCGCCGGCTGGCTGGTGGATCTGAATGAGCAAGGAGGCGAGGCCAATGAGCGATATTCCAGTAATCGATGTTTCAGGTCTGCGCTCGCCCGTACGATCCGACCGCGAGGTGGTGGCGACCCTGCTGCACGACGCCTGCCGCAATACTGGCTTCTTCTATGCCTCCGGACATGGCGTGCCCCAGGCGTTGATCGATTGGACCTTTGATACATCGCAACGCTATTTCGCCCAGCCGGCGGAGGTCAAACAGGCCCACTCACTCAAGCGCTCCCCAATCGGCGCCGGCTATGGCGAGATCGGCAGCGAGCAGCTTGACCCCGATATTCCGCCCGACTTCAACGAGTCCTTCAACATCGCCCTCGACTTGCCTGCCGATCATCCCGAGATCCTGGCGGGCATGCCGGGACGAGGCGTCAATGTGTGGCCGGATGTGCCGGGCTTTCGCAGTGCTATGCTGGACCATTTCGAAGCCTGCCTGGAACTCGGCCGCCTGATCCATCGTGGGTTCTGCCTGGACCTGGGCCTGGCCGAGGACTTCTTCGAGGACAAGCTGAGCGCGCCCATGGCGGTGCTGCGCCTGCTTCACTATCCCGCCAGCCGAGGCCGCACCGCGCCCCGCCAAGTCGGAGCCGGTGAGCACACCGACTACGGCAACCTCACGCTCTTGGCGACGAATGGCGTCGCCGGGCTGCAATTGCGTCGGCGTGACGGCGTCTGGATCGATGCGCCTTCGATCCCAGGCGCCTTCATCTGCAACATCGGGGACTGTTTGATGCGGTGGACCAACGATATCTATGTCTCTACGCCCCACCGCGTATTGCCACCGGAGCATGAACGCTATTCGATCGCCTTCTTCCTCGATCCCAACCCGGATGTTGTTGTAGAGACAATCTCCGGATTTGGCGCCGCCAAATATCCGCCGATCTCCGTCGCTTCCTATATGGCCGAGCGATTTGACGCGACCTATCCACACCGTCTCGAACCCGCGTCGTGACGGGCCGGGTGGATAACTTTTGTCGCTTCCGCATAGAGCGACCGGCCGACAGCGGCGCCTCGCGGGCTCGCTCCTGGCGCTTGGGGCGGTGGCGGTTGCGGTGGCGGCAAGAGTTGTAGGCGCAGCGGATCAGCCCGCAGTCGTCGCAGGATTCAACAGGCCGCCCAACGGTCGCCGTCCGGCGTAGTTCGATGGCGCTCATCACGCGCCGCTCAACCCGGCCCATATGGCGGCCATTCGCCCGGCGCCATGGCGCCGGGCACACGGTCACGAGGTTTGGGCTGATACCGCCCTCAGTCGGGATCTATCGCTTGAGCGTAGTCCGTCGCCAGAGCCGCATTCTGCTCGGCCTTAACAAGGTAGCAGTCCCCGCAGACTAGGGCGTCAAGGTCAGTCCCCATGAAACAACAGAAGGCGTCCTCGGGCGTCAATACGATCGGCTCGCCGCGAATATTGAAACTGGTGTTGACGAGTACGGGACATCCGGTGCGCGCGGCGAAGGCGCTGAGCAAGGCGTGAAATCGCCGGTTTGTATCGGCGTGGACCACCTGCACGCGCGCCGAACCGTCCACATGAGTCACGCCGGGAATCTCGGACCGCTGCGCCTTCAGCTTGTCGAACCCCGACAACATCGCCTCATCGGCGGTCAGTGCGCGGCGCCGGTGGTCGGCTACGTCGGCGACGAACAGCATGTAGGGGCTCTCGTGATCGAGCTTGAACCAGTCGGCCACGTCCTCTTCGCGCACGGCGGGCGCGAAGGGGCGGAAGGATTCGCGGTGCTTCACCTTCAGATTCAAGGTTTGCTGGACGTCCGGCGACCGCGGATCGGCCAGGATCGAGCGGGAGCCAAGGGCGCGGGGGCCGAACTCCATGCGCCCCTGGAACCAGCCGACGGCCTGACCGGCGACCAGGGCGTCGCTCGTTCGCGCCAGCAGGGCCTGCTCGTCGAGTACGATGAATCGGGCGCCCGCCGCCGACAGCCGTTGCTCGATGTCGTCCTGGGCGAAAGCGGCGCCGAGATAGGCCCCGGACATGCCGTCGCTGCCGGCGCGAACCGCGCCGCGCGGCTTGTCGTGGCGCAGGTAATAGGCGGCCAGGGCCGCGCCGACCGCGCCGCCGGCATCGCCGGCCGCCGGCTGGATCCACACCTGCGGGAAGAGTCCTTCCCTGAGTATCTTGCCATTAGCCACGCAGTTCAGCGCAACGCCCCCGGCGAGACAAAGCGGCAGGCCCGGATAGGTACGGGCGGCGTCGCGGGCGAGCTTCAGCACCACGTCTTCGGTCACAGCCTGAATGGAAGCCGCCAGATCCATGTGCCGCTGGTCGATCGGATCGTGCGGCTGACGCGGCGGCCCTCCGAACAGGTCGTGAAACCGTCGGCTCGTCATGGTCAGGCCGGCGCAATAGTCGAAATAGTCGAGGTCGAGTCGGAACGAGCCGTCGTCCTTCACGTCGATCACGTGCTTGAGGATCGCCTGGGCGTAGACGGGCGCGCCGTAGGGCGCGAGCCCCATGACCTTGTATTCGCCCGAGTTGACTTTGAATCCCGTGTAGGCGGTGAAGGCCGAGTAGAGCAGTCCGAGCGAGTGGGGAAAATGGATCTCCCGGTCGATCTGGAGCCGGTTCCCGGTCCCTACGCCGACCGTGGTGGTGGCCCATTCGCCGACGCCGTCCAGTGTCAGGACGACGGCGGACTCGAACGGCGACGGAAAGAAGGCGCTCGCGGCATGCGACAGATGATGCTCGCTGAACAAAAGCCTCTTCGATACCGAGAAGTTGGGGTCGAACTCGCGTAACGCTTTCTGAAGCTGGTGCTTTTGGTTCAGCTTTTCCTTGAGCCATAGCGGCATCGCGGTGGCGAACGAGCGATATCCCCGAGGGGCGACCGCCAGATAGGTCTCGAGCAGCCGCTCGAACTTGAGCAAGGGCTTGTCGTAGAACACCACATGCTCGACGTCGGCCAGGGTCAGACCGGCATCCGCCAGGACGCTGGCGATAGCCAATCGGGGAAACGCGGCGTCGTGCTTCTTTCGGGTGAACCGCTCTTCCTGGGCGGCCCCGACGACGACGCCGTCGGTGATCAGCGCCGCGGCGCTGTCATGGTAGAACGCGGAAATGCCGAGGACATGCATCGGCCTCAGTACAGGGTGTAGATGAACGGAGCGAGTGCGCTCGTCTGAGCCAGGATGATCAACCCTCCGAGCAGCACCATCATCGCCAGGATCGGCAACAGCCAGAACTTCTTCCGGACGCGCATGAAGTTCCAGAGATCGATCAGAAGCTCCATTTTACACTAGTCAGAATGGATTCTTGAAGCTGTCGGGCGCGAGGTCGACGGGCGGCCGGTCGATCCAATAACTGGCCGCCGAAGGCAGCCACCGGCGCCTCAATGAATCCCGCCCAAGGGCCCGGAGGACCAGCCCGGTCGGGACGATCAGGACCACGAAGACCACCGCCATCATCACCGGCTGTATCACCCGTTGCAAGCGCAGCCCGCACCAAGTCCAGGCTTGATTCGGGCGATGTAGGCGCTGCGGCGCGACAAGGGCGAAAGCCAGAAATACAAGGGCCGCGCCCAGCCACCAAGGCCAGCCGCCATGGCCCTTGAAGCGATCAAATCCAGCTTCGGATGCGAAAACGCCGGCGAGTACGAGGCCGAAGTTGCGATCCGAACCACCCGCGCCCGGGTCGTCGTCGCGGAAATCTTCGTAGAAGCGAATCTCCGGCTTCATTCAAGATGACCTCTTTGACGCGAATAGATTAGCTTGCCGCTACCCAGACGGCAACAACCTCCGGTCGCTCCATTGCCTTGCAAGATCCCACCGCTTCCCACATCCAACCGGTCAAGCTTGGTGGAGCGCCGGCGAATGGAGACCCAGGCCCGTGCGGCCGGCGAAACCAAATCCATGAAAGTGCGCGAAGGCCTGACTTCCGTGCTCATTTTCATTCTCGCGAGCCTGATCGCTGCGGGTGTCGGCGAAGCCGTCCTGCGCATCCGCAACAGCGCGATGAACAACTACGACATCGAAATGTGGCGCTACGCCAAGGCGTTGAAGGTCCGCAGCGCCGACCCAATCATGGACTTCGACCATGTCCGAAACGGCGCAGCCGTGCTGGAATCGGTGTCCATCCGCACCAACGCCTGGGGGCTGCGGGGCGGGCCAGTCGGGCCGCCCAATCCTGGGGTTCGCCGCATCCTTTTCCTGGGTAGCTCGATCACCTTGGGCTGGGGGGTGAAAGAGGAAGATACGCTCACCCAGCAGGTCCAGCAGATATTCGCGGCGAGAGGCCAGACGGTCGAGGTGCTGAACGGCGGCGTCGGCAACTACAACACGCAGCGCGCCGTGGAACGGTTTTTCGTGGACTTGCAGGGGTTGGCTCCCACCGACATCGTGGTTCAATATTTCCTGCGGGATGCCGAGCAACTTGAGCGGGGACGTGGTGGCCCGCTGTTGCGGAACAGCGAACTGGCGGCGTCGCTGTGGATGGCCGCCGATCGGCTGACCAACCGGTCCGGCGAAGCGGCGTTGGAAGACCATTATCGCAACGTCTATCGCCCGGCCTCACCGGGCCGGCAGGCCATGCTGGCGGCCCTGAAGCGCCTGTCGGACTATGCGCGCGCCCATCACATCCGGCTCTACCTGGCGATGACCCCCGACATCCATAACCTCCAGAACTATCCCTTCGGCTACATCCACGAGTTGATGAGGCGGACGGCCGATGCGGACGGCTACCGGTTCATCGATCTCCTGCCGGCGTTCCGCGGCCTTTCACCGGCGCAGGTCTGGGCGATGCCGGGCGACCCTCATCCAAACGCCTTGGGTCACCGCCGGATGGCGGAAGCGCTTTATCCCGTTCTGGCGGAGGGCTCGCCTTTCGCCAAGGCGCCGCCGCATCGCTGATGCTATTTTTCGAGCCTGCGTTCTTTGTCTTCTTCGCCGTCTACTTCGCGCTGCACTTAGCGCTTCCGCGCTCGCGGCGACTCTGGCTGGTGATTGTGGGCGGGGCCATTTTCTACGCTTGGCAGCGGCCGGCCTACCTCCCGCTTCCCTTGGTTCTGACCGGCACGGCCTGGGCGGGCGCGATCTGGCTCGATGGCGCGCGCGAGGCCCGAGCGCGTCGCCTACGGCTGACGGCGGTGCTGGTGTTCCTCTTCCTGCCGCTGGCGGTGGTCAAATACGCCGCCTTCGTTGCGGGCGAGATCCTGCGGCTGCGCGCCGACACGGCGCAAGCGCTTCGTTGGCCATTGCCGCTCGGTATCTCCTTCATCACGTTTACCGCCAGCGCCTATGTCATCGACGTCTTCCGGCGGCGGTATCCGCTTGAGCGCTCCCTACCGCTCCTGCTCGGCCATGTGCTGTTCTTTCCGCATCTGATCGCGGGGCCGATCCTTCGGCCGACCGCGCTGATGCCGCAGCTTAGGCGCCCCCGCCCGGTGCTGAGCGCCCGCTTCAGGGCCGGCGTCGCCATCTTCACCCTCGGCCTGGTCAAGAAACTGATCTTTGCAGACGCCATCGGCCTTGCCGTGGACCAGGTATACGCTGGAGTGGCCGGCCAGGACGCTTGGCGCCACCTGATCGCCGTCTATGGCTTCGCGGTGCAGATTTACTGTGACTTCAGCGGCTATTCAGACATGGCGGTCGGCTTGGCAGCGGTTCTGCACATCCGCCTGCCGGCGAATTTCAGACGGCCCTACTGCGCGACCTCGCTCGTCAAGTTCTGGCGGCGTTGGCACATCACCCTTTCCTTATGGCTGCGCGACTATCTTTACATTCCTCTCGGCGGAAGCCGGGGCGGACGGTTTGGACAGTTCCGCAATATCGTGATCACGATGGTCCTGGGCGGGCTTTGGCACGGCGCCAACTGGACCTTCCTGGCCTGGGGCCTGCTTCACGGTCTGGTCTTGGGATCCCTTCATCTGGCAAGCCGGATGACGATGGGCAGACGCCTGGCCCCGCCCCCTTGGCTTGGGCGGCTCGCCACCTTTCAGTTCGTCGCCTTCGCCTGGATTCTCTTTCGCGCCCGGAGCATCCCGGAGGCCCGTGGATTCGTCGCCGGCTTGCTGCGTGGGAACTGGTCAAATCCGTGGCCGGCCGTGCATCAGAACGCCTACGTGGTCGTGCTGATGCTGCTTTTCTTCGGCGTGCATCATTTCGACCGGCATGCCTGGATGCGACTGGCCGCCCAGCGCGTGCGGCCGGCGGTGCTGTTTCCGGTCCTAGCCCTATGCTGGGCCCTGATTGTCGCGCTAAGTCCGTCAGGGGCGGCCAAGTTCATCTATTTCGATTTTTGATGGCGTCGCGGCGTCGATGAGGCGGAGCCGGCAATGACCCCGAAAGAGTGGATACGGCGAGCCGCAGCGGCGTCGACGGCCTTGCGTGTCCCTGTGGCGATAACTCTGGTCAGCTGTCTCGTCGGTTTGATGCTCGCCGAATTCGCCGCCGGGTTTTTCATGCCTCGCGCCTCGGGCGCTCCAAGCTTCCTCGGCAGGTCTGTGGTCTTGAAGGAATACGCGCCCAACGGCGACTATCGGTTCGAGCAGGAGCCCACCAACCCGAGGAACGAGCGTCACTATCGGCTTCGCACTGAGCAGAACGGCTTTATCATAGGGCCGGGCGACGTCGGGCGTACAGACCGGCCCATCGATATTCTATTCATCGGCGACAGCACCACCGCGGCGGTGTACGCGGACGAAGACGCGCGCTTTGCCTATCGGGTCGGCCAACTGCTCCAATCTGCGAACGGGTCGCCGGTCTATTCGCTGAACGGCGGCGCGCCAGGTGCGAGCACCCTGGATTCCTTCTTCGCGCTGTTGGCCAAGGCGATCGCCCTGAAGCCCCGATACGTGGTCCTGATGCATGGCATCAACGACATGACGCAGCTCGTGCAAACAGGAAGCTATTGGCGCAATTCGAACATTTCGGCGCCCCTCACCGTCGCCGCCAGGACCAGGCATCCTTTCGTCACGGCGGTTCAGGACGGCGCGAAGGCGATGTTTCCGCATCTTTCCGCATTGCTTGAAATGGCCAGGGCGGGTCCACCGACGGCCCGACGAAAGTGGGCCAACTATAACGGCAAACCCGCTCGTCCCGACCCGGCGACGGACCTCGTCGCCATGAACAGGTCCGTGGTGCGCACGTTAAGGGCCTGGGGGATCGAGCCTGTCTTGATGACCGAGTTTAACACCCTGAATCCGGGCAACTCAAAATTCAGGGCGGACTATGAATCGTTCCATCGCAAGCTGACATGGTCGGATCTGGTCGCCCTCGCGGCGGCCTCAAGCCAGGCGACTCGCCAGGTGGCCTCGGAGGAGCACGTAACGCTGATCGACTTGGACAAGGAGCTCAAGGGCCATGGCGAGATCACCTACGACACCACGCACCTGAACGACGCCGGCAACCGTGCGGCGGCGGAAATCATTGCGGCGGAACTGGCGAAGACCTATCCGAGTGCGTTCACTCTCAAACCGGTGGGCCGACGCCCGCCTTCATAGCCAGGACATGGCGGCTTCCCGGCGCCGGATCTCGGCGGCCAGGCCCTTGAAGCCAAGGCCGCTCAAGTGCATGCCGTCGCTGGTGTAACCTGGACGCGCCCCGCCAGACGCATCGCACATGGTGTTTTCGGGCGGACTGACGCTCGACAGCATGTCGCGCAGCTTCACGAGCCAAGCATTGTGGATGCCGAACGCGCCTTCGACCACCGGTAAGGGCGCGATCACCATCGATGGGAGGGTGATCAGCGACCTCAGCTTCAAAATTCCGGCCGCGATTTCAGGCAACGGCCTGGGGATACGCACGCTGTTGATACCGACGAGAATGATGACCCGTTGGGCGGACTTGTTGACCGTTGGCGCGAGATCGAACAGCTCGGGAGCTTCCGCGCCGTTGACGCCGAAGTTCGCATAATCCGACCCAAGGAACGTCGGCGCGTCCATCAGTCCGAAGATGCTGTCGCCTAACAGCGCGGTGCGCCCTGTGCGCGGATAGTCGCGCAGTTCTTGCACGCGCTTCAGCCTGGCGTCTTCCTTGAGTTTTCCTGGGTCCCGATCCGGGCTTGGCGGCGGGAACAACGCCCGCTTCGTCATAAGCAACGCGGCAAGCCCCCCGGCGCCCGCAAGGCCGCCGGCGAAGAACGTCATGGCCGAGCGCCGCGTGAAGGCATCCTCAAGTGGCATTTGATCTGTGTTCCGATCCTCGACGAATGGTTGGTCCTTGACTAGCCAGTTGTCCAGCCTGCCCGCCATTGCCGCAGTGCGGGCGTTGGTCGTCACACTGTCAGACGTGGAGGTGGAAAACGCGGGCCAGCACCAGTCCGTAGAGGCCCCGATAGGGCCAAATGCCGGCGTGGATACTGATATAGATCGTCGGTGTCATAAGATTGGCGAGCGCTAAACCCAGCCTCTGACGTTGGGACAAACGCGTTAGCACCACTGGCAACGCAACGATGACCCCAAAAGTGCCGAACGACACAACGCGGCTGTAGTCGACGGCGACGTAGGTTGTCGCTGCCCCGCCGGCGATGGCCAGGACAATGAAGGCGGCCTTGCGATAATCGCCCGCGACGGCAAGCAAGGCCACCGCGGCAGCGGCCACGATGAGCATGAACTTGTAGGCCATCGGGATGCTGAGCAGCGCATGCGGAAGATTTCCTTGATATTGCATCGCATTGTTGGCGATGACGACCGTCTGTGTCCGGGCGGCCGCCTGCACGTCGAAGCTGAAACTGAGAAGCCAGATCAGGACATAGAGCGACAGAAGCGCCAGAAAATGAATGAGGAAACGTCGGTCGAACAAGCACAAGGCCATGACGCCGAACGACAGCACCGCGGCCGACTCGTGCGTCAGCAGCGCTAGCCCGAATAACACAAGCTGCGATATCCCGGCGCGGCCGCGGTGCTCGAAATCCAGCATCGCCAGGAGCGTGAAGCCCAGGACCAGAAGTTCGGGGTAGCCCGGAAGGCCGAGCCCGGTCGCGAACGATCCGACTGTACAAAGGGATGCGAGTTCGAGCTTCGAGAGGGTGAGGCCTTTTGTGCCAACGTAGATGCTGACCAGCGCCAATACGATGAGGACCACGCCCCAATAAAAGAAACCGTAAAGCACACCGGCCAGATGAAGGTCATGCGCCAGCACCGGCATCAGGATGCGGCGATAATACATTCCTGTATGCTGCAGAAATGGGTCAATCGAAACCTGAGCATAGGTTTCTCCCATGCCGGCGGTTTGGATTTGAAGAATAAAGATGCTCGCGATACAAAAACCAATCAGCGGATTGATCCAAAGCGTACGCTGCTTGATCGCTGGCCATAGCGACATAGCCGCGGTTCGGATGAGGAAGCCGAGAACGACAAGGCAGACGAAAAACGCCGCGTCCTTGACCGAAGCCAGAAGGTACTGGGTGTAGTGGTCGCTGGCGACGAAGCGCATGTGCCGCAGGGCGGGCTCGGGCCAGTCCGGCTTTTTCCCTAGAACGAGTCTAACCTTTTGAAGGATAACGTCATTGGTAAAATTTGTGATGACGAAACAGACCAGTAGCGCGGTGTAGGCCAGCGCCACTGCGATCCGCCTGTCACCTAGTCGGTCCGCCCGTCCGTCGGCGCTGGGCGCAGCCACGTCCGAAGCACTACTGGTCAAGGAAATCTCCTGTACTCCGGCTCAATAGGGCAGGCGTTTCTTGCGGATCGAGATCGCCGCCGTTCACAGCTTGGTCCGATGGAAGAGCCTGGATGGCATCATTCGCACCGCCAAAAGAATGATGCGCCAGAACCAGGGCGCGTAGGCCACGGGTCCCCCAGTGTCGGCAGCCCGGCGGATCACGCGCGCGACCGCTTCGGGCTTGGTCCACAGCACTCCACGCTTGGGCAGGTGCGCCGTCATAGGTGTATCGACGAAGCCCGGCTTGACCAGAACTGCGCGGGCGCCACTACTTGCCAGCCGATGTGCGATGCCCTGGATCAAAGCCCCAAGCCCGGCTTTGGCGGCGCCATAGAGGTAGTTCGACCGGCGCCCTCGATCGCCGGCTACCGAACCGATGACAATCAGAACACCGTGCCTTTGCGTCTCCAAAATGTTGGCGGCCGCCAGCGCCCAGAGCGCTGCCGAAGTGAAATTGGTATGCAGTTGCCGGGCCGCCAAATGCAGGTCCGTTTCGGCGCGCGCCTGGTCGTTCAAGACGCCATAGGCGATGAGTACGACATCCACTCCCCCTAACGCGGCAGCCATAGCGGCAAGCGCCTCCGCCGGTTCGGCGGTCGAAAGGTCGAGGCAGAACGGCGCTACCTCGGCGGCGCCCCGTAGCCTCAAGTCAGCGGACAAGATATTGAGTTCGTCGCCCCGGCGAGCAGCCAACGCCAGCATGGCGCCTTCCGCCGCGTAGCTCCGCGCCACCGCCACCGCTATCGAGGACAAGGCGCCGAGGATGACGACGCGTTTGGCCAAATCTATAGCCCCATGCGCTGGGCGAAGTCCGATCCGCACGCCGGATCGCGTAGCGACAAAAAGCGTTCCAGCTGGGGATAGCTGAAATCGAACATCGATCGCGGCATCCGTCCGTCTTTGGCCGGATAGAGCGCGCCTCCGGCGGAGCGCACGATGTCATCCAATCGTGTGAGGAGATTCAAGGTCGCGGGTCCGCGATTCACGAAGTCCAGCGCCAGCGTATAGCCCTCCCTCGGGAAAGAAAGCATACCCGGCGAGCTTAGGTCGCCAAAGGTTTTCAGCACAACCAGCGGCGAGCATTCGCTGGAACGGCTCGCCGTATCGAGCATCTCTCCGATGGCGTCGCGCCCGTAGTCCAGCGGGACGACGCACTGGTATTGAAAAAAGCCAGCGCGCCCATAAAGCTTGTTCCAGTTCTCCACGAGGTCGAGGCGATAAAAGAGGCTGGAATAGTGCATTTGCGAAATCTGGCGATTTCTAAGCTGGACGGCGCGGTAGGCCCTGTTGAATGTCCCCACGGCTAAGGCATTGAGCGCAAATCGAGGTGCTGGCGCCGAAATCGACACCGAACGCTCGTCGTGGACGGTTAGTCCGCCCGCCTCCGTCCAGTTGGCGCGCTCGAAGACCCCGAGCCCGGTCCTTGAGCCGCGCCTTGTGCCGTCGATCCAGGCGACTGTTTGCTCATAGTGCGGCAGGCTGGAGCTGTTCAGCGCAAAAAGGTCGTCCAGGTCCCCCACCGGCAATCGTTCGACTTCAAGATAGGCCGAGGTGATCGGGCTGAGTTGCAGGGTGGCGTCCAGGACGATGCCGGTCAGACCAAGGCCACCGATCGTTGCGGCGAAGAGGGCGGGCTCGCTCGTCGGCGTCACCTCCACTACGCCGCGATCGCTTCGCAGCAGCGTGAACCCCTTGACGTGCCGACCAAAGGCCCCCGCGCGTGTATGGTTCTTGCCATGCACATCATTGGCGAGCGCGCCGCCAAGCGTGACGTGTTTGGTCCCCGGCGTCACTGGCAAGAACCATCCTCGCAGGACAGCGAACTCGAGGAGGGCCCCCAGTGATAGGCCAGCCTGCGCCCTGAGTAATCCGGCGCCGTCGAAGCTGATGAAGCGATCCAGTCGAGACGTGAGAATCAGACGGCCGTCCGAGAACAGCCCGCTATCCCCGTAGGAACGACCCAAGCCCGCCGCGAGGCGTCCCCCCTTATCCCCCGCTGCCCAGTCGACCAGATCGGAGACCAGTTCCGGCCGCATTACCTGCTGGCTGCGGCGAACCACCCGACCCCAGGAGCGGACGCTTTCCGTCGTGTGGAAGGTGAGGCTCACAGGGCGATCGCCGCAGCCAGCAAGCAGCCCCCGGCGCTGGGGATGTGAAGCCTTTGCGACTATCGCCATCGATCGCTCCCCAACCGCCTTGCGAAATACAACAGACGGTGTAATATGGGCTACACCGATCCGGCCTTCCGGCCAACCAAGTCACGCCAAAACACTCAATCGGGTAGGGAACAGAACCGAAATGGCGCTGCAGTCATCTGACACGTCGCTCAATCCCGAAGTCGTGATCGACGCGCTCGATCCTGTCGTAGCGCTCCTCGCGCTGATCCAGTTCACCGGGGATCGCACCCTGCTCGCCAAGTACGGCCCTGCGCTCGAGGGCACACAGCACAAGGTCAAGGAGGCTTTCGTCGCCTTCGGCGAGACCGAGGCGCCGTCGGAAATCTCGCTCGAAGTGACATCGGAAGTGCGCGGCCTGCTCAAGGACGCGGTATGCTCCGGCTGATCCCATTCAATCGCCACCAGGACAGGATGCTCGGCCGGGACATCGACGAGATCACCTATCAGGCGAGCTATCACGGTGGGCCTGCGTTGACGCTGATCAAATACCTCGATTCAACCGGGCCCAGCAACGAAGAGGCGGTGCAGGGCTTCATGTCGGACAACCTCGAAGGCGTGGTCGAGCGGGCCCTCGCCAATGGCGGCGCGGCGCCGGAGCCGATCCGCGAGGTCCCCGAATTTGGCATCCGCGTTGTCTTCGTACTCGATCCGGAGGGCCATGTGAACGAAGTGATCCAGATGATCGCTCCACAAGCGTAAAGAACGACAGCAAAGGGCAGACCAGCAATGGCGATCGGCAACTCTGTTCTCATGGAGGATTACACCGATAACGGCGCGCCGGTGCGTAAGGTCGTACCGGTCGACTTCACCGGTTCGCTCCCCCGACCCACGCGCGATCTCGACCAAGTCCGCGCCGACCTCGGGCAGGCCGGCTACGCTATCCTTGAGGGCGCGCTGACGCTTGAAGAGGTGTGCGAAGCGCGCCAAGTCCTAGTGGACGAAATCGCCCGCGAAGAGGCGATCGACGAGAACCGGGTGCGCCGGTTCTTCACCGATCCGGACGACAAGAACCGCCGCCTCAGCCGGCTTCCCGACCGGCACAAGTGGTTCCGCGATTTCCTGGAGAATCCGGTCGCGCTGGAACTGACCAAATACATCCTCGGACCAACGCTGCTCAACGAGAGCTACCTCGTGCATAGCTACGGCGCCAACGTGACGCGGCCTGGCAGCGGCGAGCAGTTCATCCACCTCGATCGCGGCATGGACTTTCACGACCAGCGCAAGGCGCTGCAATCGCGCTTCATCTGGTGCCTCGACCCGTTCGACGAGGAAGTCGGCGCAACGCGGGTCGTGCCGGGCAGCCACCTATGGAACGAGCGCATCGATATGACGGGGGCGACTTTCTACGAGTCCGTGCCCGCGGAGGCGCCGGTTGGCTCGCTCATCATCTATTCCGACATGCTACTCCACGGCACCGGTGCGAACCGGTCCAAGGACCGTGAGCGCGCCGCGGTGATCGTCGGCTATTGTCCGCCGTGGTGCCGGCCAATGATCAACTTCCCGCTCGTACTCGATTCCAAGGTCATGAAAGGCTCCTCGCGCACGTTGCGCCAGTTGCTTGGTTACAGCTCGGTCTCTATCGGATTCGACGAGCAATGGGAGAGCGCGAGCCAAGAACTGCGCAACCTGTGTGTCCCCGCGACAATAGAATACTAATCCCGAATATCCCCTCCCTGGAGAAAGCGCATGCTCCACCAGCTTGCCGAAAACTTCCGCCCGGTGGCGCGCCCTCAAGTGATCGAGGACGCCTACACCGATGACCAGCACGGCCGTCTCCTGCGGATCGTACGCGATAATGGTCCGTGGCCGCTGATCATGGCGGAGAACTTCAGCAGCCCCGAAGAGGTGATCGCCGCCACCTCGGGCAAGATCCCTGAAGGCGTCGAGCTGACCTGGGATATGATCGGCCTCAACCCCGTGTTTCGTGGCTATCTGGCGCGGGGCGGAGCGTGCTTCCATCCTGAGGTCGAGGATTGCTACTACAACTCGCGCTTTCTTGAGCTCGTGCGCAACTATTGGGACTGCAAGTACGCCGAGCCCGAAACCTTTCTGTTCAACATCCAGGGGCCGACCCCGATCGGCGGCCCGCCGCACCTCGACGGCACCGTGTTTCGTGGCATGACGATGGAGAACACACCACTCTGGCTGCTGCTGACCATGGCCAAGTCGTGTCTGTTCCGCCACTGGCAGGCAAAGAAGGGCCAGGTCATCGCTTGGTACTACAAGGGCAATATCGGCGGCGGGTTCAACTGCTGGCCCAATGGGCCCAGCGGGGCGCCGATGCAGATCAACGCCCCGATGTGGGGCCGCGCGGTGGTGGTCGAGAACGAGATGATGTTCCACCATGGCCAGGCCGCTGGCCCGGTCGCCGAGCGTAGGCCCGCCGGGCTCGACATCACCTCGACCTTCGGCGCAGATCCAGATGACCCGACCGGCTGGCGCATCGAGACCTTCGGCAAGGTTAATCAGAAAGTGCCTGGGCTGGAGATGCGCTTCCTCGTCCACTGGGGCGCGCGCCTGTTCAAGGACATGGCGGACCTCAAGAAGACCTACGACCACAGCGATGACATCACCGCCGACAAGGCGCTCAACATCCTTGTGGACGACATGAAGAAGCGCGGCGTCGCGTTTGAGGCCCCGACCGACCCGATGAACGACCGCAAGTTCATCGGCCTGCTGAGCCAAGTCTACGACATCGGCGGTCCGACCAATATCCCGCCTGACGCAGCGGACGAGACGATCGCGGCCTAGTGGCGCGACAGACTGTAACGAACTGTCCGGGGAGAAGCGAACGTGAAGAACGACCTTGGCGGCGAAGCCTATCTGCGCATGCTGAAGATCCGCCATTTCGAGGAGGCTGTGACCCGCCTCATCACAGAAGGCGAAGTGCCGGGCGCCTGCCATACAAGCATTGGCCAGGAAGCGGCGATCGTTGGCGCCTGCATGGCGCTGCGCATCGATGACTACATATCAGGCACGCACCGTTCGCATGGCCACCCGATCGGCAAAGGATCGAACCTGAAGCCGCTGATGGCTGAGATCCTCGGCAAGAGGACCGGCGTTTGCAAGGGGCGCGGCGGCTCCATGCACCTAACCGATGCTTCGGTCGGTAGCATCGGTGAATCCGCGATCGTGGGCGGGGGCATCCCGCTCGCCACCGGCGCGGCGCTGAGCGCGCAAGTTCGCGGAACCGATCAGGTCGCGCTCACCTTCTTCGGTGACGGGGCCTCGAACGAGGGCGTGTTTCACGAATCGCTCAACATGGCGGCGATCTGGAAGCTGCCGGTAATTTTCTTCTGCGAGAACAACCACTACGCGGCGGTTACCCCGGCGACCATGACCCACGGCCAGCCCGACATCGCAAAGCGCGCCGACGGCTACGGCATCCCAGGCGTAATCGTAGACGGCCAGGACTTCGCCACCGTCAACGCGGCGACGGCCGAGGCCGTGGCGCGGGCGCGGGCGGGTGAGGGGCCGACGCTGATCGAGGCGAAGACCTACCGCTTCGACGAGCACTGCGTGGGCCTGTTCATCAAGGGCGGCTATCGCGCGCAGGAGGAATTGGACTTCTACAGGACCGAGCGCGACCCGCTAAAGCTCTACCGCGCGGCGCTCGCTGGGCAGGGCTTGTCGGACGCGGCGCTCACCGAGATCGAGAATGAAGCCGTGGCGCTCGTCGAGGAGGCGGTCGCCTTCGCCAAGGAGAGCCCATACCCCGAGCCCGAAGAAGCCTTCGAACTCGTCCACGCCAACCCTTTCCCGATCCGCCGGTAAGCGAGGGCACGCCGATGACTGAGACCCAGACCAAGCGAATGACCTATCTCGACGCGCTCGGCCTTGCCCAGCGCGAGGAGCTCGAAGCCGATGCGACGACGATCATAATCGGTGAGGACATCACGCTCTATGCCGCGGGCGGCGCCTACGGCGACATCAACATGAACCGCGTGCGCAGTGCGCCGATCTCCGAGTGCGGCTTTGCCGGCATGGCGGTGGGCGCAGCGATGACCGGTCTTCGCCCGATCGTCGACCTGACCATCGCCAACTTCGTTTACCTGGCGTCCGACCCGATCATCAACCAGGCCGCACGCCTGCGCTACATGACGGGTGGCCAGTTCAAGGTGCCCGTCACCTTCCGCGCCTCGATGTGGCATAATCAGGCTAATGCCGCGCAGCATTCGGACCGCCCGTACCCGATGTTCATGAACGTGCCGGGCCTCAAGATCGTCTGCCCGGCGACCCCGGCCGACGCCAAGGGCCTCCTGAAGGCCGCGATACGCGACGACGGCCCGGTGCTGGTGTTCGAGGACAACGACCTGTGGGGGATGAAGGACGAGGTGCCGATCGACACCGATTTCGTCGTCCCGCTGGGCAAGGCCAAGACGCACCGCGAAGGCGGCGACGTGACCATCATCTCGGTCTCGGGTTGCCTGCGCCACGCACTTAAGGCCGCCGATGACCTCGCCAAGGACGGGATCAGCGCCGACGTCGTCGATCTACGGACGCTGCTGCCGCTCGATAACGAGGCGATCCTCGGCTCGCTCAGCAAGACCGGCCGCGTCGTGATCGCCGACGCCGCGCACCGCACCTGCGGCGCGGCAGCCGAGATCGCCGCGATCATTGTCGAGGACGGCTTCGACCTGCTCAAAAAACCGGTCAGACGCGTGGTGACGCCCGACGTGCCGATCCCTTTCGCGCAGACCATGGAAAAGCCGCTCTATCCGAGCCGTGAATCGATCGCCGCCGCAGCGCGGTCGCTGATGTGATCGCCAACCTCATTTTTCGGAGACAATTCAGATGCGCGTGAGGGTCGTCATGCCCAAGTGGGGCACCGGCATGAACGAGGGCGCCATCATCAAGTGGCTCAAGGGCGTTGGTGACCGTGTCGAGGCTGGCGAAATGCTGGTCGAGATCGAGACCGCCAAGTCGACGCAGGAAATGGAAGCGCCGGCGAGCGGGACGCTGACCGAAATCCTGCTCGCCGCGGGCGAGGAGGCCGAAGTCCGTACTCACATCGCGACAATTGTGACCGACTGACCCGCGGCCGGGCCGCGCCTCGCAAATGCAGCAGGGAGTGCTTCGATGGCCGATGAGCCGGATATTTCTGGCAAGGTAGCGCTGGTCACCGGCAGCAGCCGTGGCATCGGCCGTGCAGTGGCGCAGCGTCTCGCCTCGGCGGGGGCGACGATGGTCGTAACCGGCCGCTCGGCGGGCGCACCGGTCGCAGGCAAACGTTACGGGCAGGAACACGTGTTACCGGGCACGCTCGACGAGACCGTCGCTCTGATCGAGGCCGCGGGCGGCAAGGCGATCCCGATCGCCGCCGACATCGAGAACATGGACGCATGCCGTGCGCTCGTGGACAAGGCCGCTGAGGCTGCGGGCGGTCGGCTCGACATCCTCGTCAACAATGCCGGATTCGTCGATTTCGCGCCGGTCGCGGATATGAGCTTTGACACATTCGAGCGCACCCTGACCCACTACGTCCGCGCGCCTTTCGTACTCTCGCAGTCGGTGATTCCCTTCATGCGCAAGGCTGGAGCGGGCTGGATCGTACACATCGGCTCGCAGGACGCACTGCCGCCGGCGCGGCCCTATCCCGACCATGAGAAGGTGCGTGGATACCACGTCTACGCCGCGGCCAAGGCGGCCCTAAACCGCCTGACGCAAGGGATGGCGGCCGAGCTGGTGGACGAGAATATCGCGGTGAATATGGTCGGCCCGTCGACGGCGATCCGCACCCCCGGTGCGGATTCGCTGATCCCGGCGGAGTTCCCGACCGAGGACGTCGAGTATCTCGCCGAGACCGTGCTGGCGATGAGCCACCTGCCCGCTTCGATGCGTACCGGCTTGCTGGCCTACAGTATGCACTTCCCCTGGCGCCTCGGCATCGAGGTGCGCAGCCTCGACGGCAAGGACGTTTTCCCGCGCCGCGAGCCGCCTGCGTGGTCGCACCCGGCGATCAGCCCCTCGGGCGAGTGACGCAGGCGCAACGGCAAAGAGACAAGGGGAGAGACAGGATGAGTCCTCAGGAAGCCTTCGCAGGCGGCGCCGCCGTTATCACAGGCGCCGGCAGCGGCATTGGCGAAGGGCTGGCCCGCCAGTGCGCGCGCCTCGGCATGAACGTGGTGCTCGCCGACGTGGCGGCGGACCGGATTGAAAAAGTGGCCGGCGAGATCGCGGCTGAGGGGGGGCGGGCGCACGCCGTGCCGACCGACGTGACTGACATTGCCGCGCTCGAGAAGCTGGCCGACTTCGCTTTCGACCGCTTCGGCGGGGTGCGCCTCGTCGTCAACAACGCCGGGATCGAGACGATTGGCTTCAGCTGGGAAATCCCCGACGAGACCTGGGACCGTCTGCTCTCGATCAACGTGCGCGGCGTGGTCCATGGGTCGCGCATTTTCGCGCGGCGGATGCTCGAGGCAGGCGAGCCAGGCTTCATCGCCAATGTGGCCTCGATCGGCGCGTTGGGCATGATGCCATCCCAAGCCCCTTACATGATGAGCAAGCACGCGGTGCTGAGCTTCACCGAATGCTTGTTCCTCGAGATGCAGCTCAAGCAGGCGCCGATCAAGGTTTCTGCGGTGCTGCCCGCCCAGGTCGCGACACGCATTTTCGAAGATGCTCCGGCGGATCGGGGCTCGGGGTTCGTCGAGCGGCAGCGCGCGATGATGCACATGATGATCTCGCAGATGGGTCTGACGCCCGAGGTGGCGGCCGACGTGATCCTCGACGGCATCGCGCAGGGAAACTTCTGGGTCTCGACGCACCCCGAGACCACTCTCCACATGGCGAAGGCGCGCGCTTCATACCTCGCCGAACTCGCCACGCCGGCCCTGGCCGACGAGGCGCGCGCTCTGGTCGAGTAAGCCCGTCGCGAGGTGATGAGCCTGCCCGAAGGCCAGCCACCATGAATAGTTCGGCAATCGCGTTCGCGCCTGCGAAGCTCTGTAACCGTCCGGCGTAGCTTTCAATTACCCACATCGTAGCTGCGAGCCGATGGTGAGGCCGATGGTGATGTCGTGGAGCCGGGTGAGACCGCGCCAGATGACCATGTTTCCGGGTGGTGGGCCGCGCCGCGTTGATCTGGTCGAGGGCGGCAATCTCGGCGGGGGTGAGGACCGCCTCGGGCTCGGCGCCGGGGTTGGCGCGCGCGGACATCGTGATCCAGAAGATACGCCAGCCGACGACGGTCATCAGGGCTAGCAATTTCACAAGCCGCTCGTCGGTGCGCAGCTTGGAGTCTTCGGCGCGTAGTCCGGACTTCATGATTTTGTGGAACACCTCGATCTTCCAGCGCAGAGCGTACCATCCTAGCTTTTCCACGGCCCCGTCGAGGTTATCGACCGCCAGGTTGGTGACGAGCTTCCAGTCGATCGGCTCCCGATCCTCAGGAGCGCCATCTTCCAAGGCGTGGATGTAGGTCAGCCTCCGCCCAATCGCCCATCTCTGCCGCCCCTCTGATTCGGAGCCACAGACAGAATCACAGACGATTCAACCGGTTCAAGCCAGGGCGAGGAGATGTGGGTAATTGAAAGCC
>FSVV01000048.1_pt1 | contig 24006 bp, 21 predicted proteins | sample 1637831 | NCBI WGS metagenome assembly FSVV01 (sample SAMEA3914789, study PRJEB12502) | metagenome | biome: forest; material: soil | place: Canada | collected 2011-07-03 | depth 0.3 m
AGCGCCGATCCGATGAACCCGGCTCCGCCGGTGACAAGGATACGCAACAGATCTCTCCGGTCGCTGGTTTAGAGTCCGACGAGCGGCGCGCCGTCATAGACAAACGGACTATCGAAGTCCGCGAGCCTGGGCAATTGGGTGTCCTTGGCTGACAGGGTTGGCCCTTCGGGCGGCAGGGGCCAATTGATAGCGATCATCGGGTCATCCCAAACTAGGCCGCCGTCACAGTCCGGCGCATAGATATCCGAAACCTTATAGGCGACTTCGACATCCGGTTCGAGCGTAACGAACGCATGGCCGAAGCCGACCGGCAAGAACAGCTGCAGGCCGTTGTCGGCGCTGAGTTCGACACCGATATGGCCGCCATAGGTCGGTGAGCCGCGCCGCAGGTCGACGGCGAAGTCCATGATTCGCCCATGCAGGCATCGAACCAATTTAGCCTGGGCGTGAGGCGGGCGCTGGAAATGGATGCCTCGAATGGTGCCCGCTGGGCGCGAGTAGGAGTGGTTGTCCTGTACGAAGCTGACGTCGATCGCCGCCGAAGCGAGTATGGCCGGGCTACAAGTCTCCATGAACCAGCCGCGATCGTCGCCGAAGCGCCGTGACTGGATCAAACGCACTGCCTCGCTCATCGCATATGGCCTTTGATCGTTCCCGATCGATCGCGTGGCGAACGCGATTGATCTGTGCAGGCTAGATGTACCGCAGTGGTCGGCTCAATCCTCATTGCACGGCCGCCCGCACGGAGACGAACGGTGCGAACAGCGTGTTAACGATGTTCATCAGTTTTGCTGGACGATTGGCTCGAGCGTTGGCGATGTAGATGACGTCCTTGTCCCGCATCGCGATGCGTTGGGCGAGGAAATAGCTTCCGGGATTGAGCATGTTCAGCCGATAGATCACCGGTTGCTCGCCGGACGTGGCCAGCCGATCGGCTACATAGCGAAATAGGAAAATCGCGGAGGGGTCAGCGGTCGCATCGCTGGGACCGCCGACGCGGGCGATGGCTTCGGCAAGGGTGACGCCGCTTCGTTCGAATGGGATTTCTGAGACGTGCGTGGTCGCGCCGAACACCAGATAGGTGCGTGGGTGCTTGAGCAGTTCAATACGATCGCCCGGGTTCAGGGTCAGGTCATCTTGGCTTCCTGACCGGATCGTGCCAAGCCTTTGTTCGATCGACTTGTCTCCGCGGGAGACGCGCACCAGCGTGTCTTCGGGCGAACTGATGGCGCCCCCGGAACTGGCGATGGCGTCGAGCAGGCGCTCATGGCCCAATGTTAGTTCAAGACGGCCGGGCTTGTGCACGTCGCCCGACATATAGACCGTATTGGCGACATTCTCGCGAATGGAGACTAGCGCTTTAGGTTCCTGGGATTTGCCACGAAGACCTTGCTCGATACGGGCCCGCGCTTCATCGGTGGTCAGTCCGCCAACGATCAGCCGGCCCAGGTAAGGCAGACTGATGTCACCCTGGGCGCCAACCGCGATGGCCGGGAAATTCTCAGAGTGCGCTGAGGGGTCGAACCCGGCCGTCCCCCCGCCGCGCGGACCGCTGCCCGCGAACAGCGAGACACCGACTTCATAGATGCTGACCGTTAGCACATCGCCCGGACCTATCAGGTCGGCGCGATGATCGGCGGCCAGGGTCGCGAGGGTCTGCTTGGACGCCTCCAAGGTTGACTCTGCATGGCTCAATTCGGCGGCCGCCGTCTGGTCGAGATTGACGATCTTGAAGTCGAAGTCGCGGTTCTTGGCGGTCTCGCTCGCCACGATGTCATGCGCCGTCGGGCCGCTGGACGGCAGGCTGGCGCAACCTCCGAGGGTCAGCACAACACAGGCTAGCAGCGGTCCGCATCGTTGCCGAACGAGATAACGCTTTGACATATGAGGTTGGTATCCTGGCTGAAAGCGATAAGCTGGAGCTTTGTTCGAAGGAGCGTCGATCACAGCCCGTCGCCAATCATGGCCCCCCTGCGTTTGAATGGATTGGGAGGGTTAATGGTGGATAAATCCTAAACTACCGGACGAATTCGGCGGTCGGGCGCTTAGCCCGAGGAGCTATGCGGCGCGCATCTGAAGCCGATGATGAACCTCGCATGCTTCCTCGATCGTGTCGTACTGAACCAGGGCACCGGCGTAGAGCACTGCGCCTCGGCGGCAGTAGGCGCGCAACGTATTGGGGTCGTGAGAGATCATAACCAGAGTCGCGCTGTCGCGTCGCGCCAGCAGGGCCTCTTCGGAGCGGCTTCTGAACCGCTCGTCGCCGGCGGCTGTGACTTCGTCCACCAAATAGCAATCGAACTCGATCGCAAGGCTGATCCCGAAGGCCAGTCGCGCAGCCATCCCCGCTGAATAGGTGTTGACCGGCTGGTAGAGGTAGGCGCCGAGCTGGGCGAACTCGTCAATATAGGCCAGCAGGTCCTTCTCATCGCGGTTGTAGATTCTGGAGATAAATCGGGCGTTGTCAGCGCCCGTCAGGCTGGACTGGAAGCAATTGCCGTAGCCAATCGGCCAGGATGTGGTCATGTTGCGAGTGATCTTGCCCGCTGTCGGATGCTCGACCCCGGCGATCAGGCGCATCAGTGTCGACTTGCCCGCGCCGTTGGCGCCGCAGATGCCGATGGAATCCCCTTTGTGGATGGTGAAATTAAGGTCGGCGAAGACCAGCTTCTCGAACTTTCGGATTTGATAGGTTTTTGAAACACCCTCGAATCGGATCATCGAATTCACTCACTGGGCGGCTTGGACGATGCCAATGGTCGTATCCCGCATCCCAATAAAGGTGGCTGCGCGTTGGCTCTAGGCCCGATTGGCATTAAACATAAATCCGCTTCCCGAAAAGCCAGAAGCTGAACGCCCGTTGCCCAATCCGTTCTCTGATCTGCCGATTTGCGTTGATGGACGGATGCTACGTGGCGATGGGACCGGCGTGTCGACCTATGCACGAGCGCTGGTCGACGCCGTCGGCCAAGTTGGCGCGCGCCCTTATTTGCTTTCGGCCAGCCAGGAGGATAGCGGGTGGATCGCCCGTTGGTTCGGCGCAGCCGGCCGGGCGCCGCACGCGTTGCGCGAGTTCGCCCCGGTCGACGCCAGCGGGGGCCTGCTTGTCGGTCGCGACATTTTTCGACGTGCGCATGTCCATTTCAATATGTATCGGCGGTTGCTGTCGCTGAAGACCGAACTCCCCTTCGGGATTATGCACTGGACCTATCCTGTGCCGCTGGTGATGGAGGGGTGGATCAACCTCTACACCGTGCATGATGCAATCCCGCTCACGCGGCCCGACCTTTCGCCAGTCGGGTGGCGGCGACATCGTGCGGTGATCGAGGCCATCGCCACTCGAGCGCGGCGGATCATCACCGTTTCTGAGTCTGCGCGCGGGGAGATCATTGCCGCCACCGGCTGCGAGCCGGCTCTTGTGGTCAATTGCGGGCAGCCCGTGAATGTGGCGCAGCAGCGGCTCCAACCCTTGCCAGCCGGACTGACGCCCAAGGGCTATTTCCTGTATTGCGGCTCGATCGAGCCGCGCAAAAATCTGCCGGCTCTGTTGGACTCTTACCGGATGAGTAGGGTCACGACGCCGCTGGTGTTGGCGGGGCCAGACGGTTGGAAGGCGGAGCCCATACTGTTGCAGATTGAACTGACGTTGGGCGCCGTGCGGCTACCCTACCAAAGCCGTGCGAATCTACTCCGCTTGATCGAAGGCGCCAGGGCCTTGCTGTTTCCATCGCTTGCCGAGGGCTTTGGCCTGCCGCTCGCAGAGTCGATGGCCCTGGGGACGGCTACGCTGACCAGTGATCGTGGCGCGCTGGCCGAAGTCGCTGGCGGCGCGGCGCTGCTGGTCGACCCGGAGGATCGAGGGGCGATGTCCGCTGGGATCAAGCGGCTTGCAGACGACGATGCACTGATCAAGCGGCTTTCCGCGCTCGGTCTTGAGCGGGCCCAAGCTTTTTCACGGGAGGCCTTCGCCGCTAGGCTCGCCGATGTTTACCACACGGCGTTTGCGGATGAACCGTTCGATGGCTATCAGGTTGCATCCTAGGCATTGTGGAAGGGCGTGAAGCGGTTGCGGATCGGGATTGATGGCTACAACCTTGCGCTTCCGAACGGCACTGGGATCGCTACTTACGGCTTCATGTTGGCGCAGGCGCTGCGCGCCATGGGGCATCAGGTCGATGGCGTGTTCGGACTGGATGTCGGCCGAGAGCCCACCGTCCGAGAGGCCCAGTTCTACGATCGCCTTGTCCGATCAGCGCCGGCATCTCGCGCCAAGCGACGGATCCGCCGCACGTTCGATACGCTGGGAATGATGTTTGGCGCCCAGGCGCTGGATGTACCCACGGGACAAGTTGTGACCACCGCGTTTGCGGATCGGCTACCGAAGTTCGATCGCCTGGTCAGCTATCCGCGCCTCTTTGAGCGCGCGCACGCCTATTTTCGACTTACTGGGCGAATGGCTACCCTGCGGATGGCCAACCCGCCTGACATCATGCACTGGACATATCCTATACCGGTGCGGCTCGAGGGCGCGCGCAACATCTACACGATTCATGACGTGGTTCCGCTGCGCCTGCCGTTCACGACACTCGATGAAAAGCAAGGCTACAAGGCCCTGGTCGAGGCCTGTATACGTGCAGGCGATCACATTTGCACCGTCTCGGAGGCGAGCAGGCGCGACATCCTCGCCAACTTTTCCGTCCCGCCTGAAAAAGTTGCCAATACCTACCAAGTCTCGTCGATGGACCAAGCCCTGTTGGCCGAGGATCCGCTTGATGCTGCGCGCGCTGTCGAAGGCATTTTCGGGCTGCGGCATCGGGGCTATTTCCTGTTCTTCGGTGCGATCGAGCCCAAGAAAAACCTTGGTCGGTTGATTGAAGCCTATCTTTCGCTAGGGACGGAGACGCCGCTTGTGATCGTCGCGGGCCGCTCCTGGCAAAGCGAACGGGAACTGCTGTTGTTGCCTCGCGAGGCGGAGGAAGCAGAGCCGCACCACCAGCATCTTGTCGATCGCATCATCCGGATCGACTACCTGCCTCGCCACCTGCTCATGCGCTTGGCGCGCGGCGCCCGAGCCGTTACGTTTCCTTCGCTTTATGAAGGGTTTGGCTTGCCGGCGCATGAGGCTATGCTGCTCGGTGCGCCGGTGCTGTCCTCGACTACGGGCTCGATACCGGAGATTGCTGGGGATGCGGCCTTACTTGCTGATCCGTACGACGTGACCGCGATCGCAGACGCGCTGCGGCGACTCGATTGTGATTCAGACTTGCGTGCGAAACTAGCCGCTTGTGGCCCCGTTCAAGCACAGGCCTTTTCGATGGACCGCTATCGCGAAAGGTTGACGATTATGTACAATCAATCCATGGGCTTGCGCGATCAGTCTGCTGATGGAAGGGAAATCGGTTCTGATGGTCATGCGGGCTGAGATCGTTCAGAGCGCGGCGCAAGGCCTGCTGATTGATGCGTTCGGCGCCGCACCGGAGTTGGCCAGCCGGATTCCAGGCCTGGGCGGCCCCCATGCTCCGCCGGACCCCGCCTACGTTTTCCGCACGGCCACCGTTCGTCCTGCGCTTGGCCGGGTTGTTTTCACAATCAGGTTTGACGACCTTCACGCAAGCAGCGGAACCATCGTGCTGCAGATCGAAACGGTCTCGGCGTTTCCGGGCGCGCCGCAGAGCATCCTGAGGACCACTGTCGTCCCTATGGCCGACCTCGCCAGCACGGGGGGAACCCACCAGATCGAGATCATCAGCCGGCGCAACATGCTCTATGCCGTCGCCGGCAGCATCTACGATGAGACCGACTCTGTCGCCTCCGATATTTCCGTTATCCTCGATCAGCAGACGGCGGCTGAACCGCACGAGCCGAAATCTGGCGATTTTCTGGTCGTAACTTCTGGCGCCCACCAGGGCACTGGCGAAGTTTGGGCGACGCCGCGGCTGTTGTCGCTTGAGCCCCCGTCGCTATACCACCCCGTTTCGCAAGGATGGACACCGGCCCAATGCGCGCAGCCGGCTTTCGACGAATGGATGCAGGCTTTGCGCCAGCCGGCGGAGCCGACCCAATCGAATTGGGAGGCCGTCTATGTGCTGCAGGCCTTGCGCTGCTATGGAGCGTTGCGACTGGGGGCGTCGGGTTTGGGCCTTGGCGTCGAGGGGCAGTCCCTGCCGGCCCTGCTGGCGGCGCATGGATGCTCTGTCCTCGCGACGGCGCGGCATGAGGATGATCTGCCGGACGCGGATCCCGGGCTTGCGCTGGAGGAACTGCTCCGTCCGCATATCTGCCCGCCGGCCCAATTCTTCGACCTGGTCCACTTCACCACCATAGACGTCGCCGCGATCACACCCGCAATTACAGGCTTCGACTTCCTGTGGTCGTCTGGGGTCGCAGATCGCGCCGCGACGGTGCAAAAATACCTTCAATTCGTCGAGGATTCGATGGTCTGCCTGAAGCCGGGCGGGGTGGCGGTTCACCTGTTCCGCAGGGGTAGGTGCACCGGCGCCCTGGCCACTGGGGGCTTCGCTCTAGCCCGCCCGGACATCGAACGCATCGCCCTGTCGCTGGTTTCGAGGGGCCACGAAGCGGCGCAGCTCAAGTTCGGCTACCGCGCTAAGACCGGATTGGAAGTCTTAGCCGAAGTTCCGTTCGGCCTTATCGTCAAGCGGGGCTGACAGCAGGCTTTCCGGGCCACTCGCTTTCGCGGCGCGCCCGGCCCGGGCAGGCTTAGGCGGCGTGCTCGCGCACGCCGGCGGCGATCAGCCAGCCGATGCTGTAGATGAGCAGCAGGCCGACAAACACTGTCAGGACGATCCGAGCTCTGTCCGGTAGAAGGGCCTTGACCGGTCGGTTCGCGTCGACGACGCGCACAAGATAGAGCTGCTGGCGCTGGGCCTCTTCGCGCGCCTTCTCAAGATTGGCCGCCGCGGCCTCGTACCGCTTTGCAGCGAATTCCTGCCGTAGGCGCAGGTCCTCATAGCCGCCTAGATCGTTGGCGATGGTTTCCGAGGAACCGCCCGCCGCCACGTTCGATTGAGCCGCAGCCTGGGCTTCGAGCGATTGGACTTGGCGCGCCAGCGCGATGTATTGGGGGCTGGAATGGCTGATCAGCGCGCCCATTGTGCTGAGTTGGGCGCGGGCGGTAACCAGATTGCCGTTCACCTCAGAGACCAGCTTGATCTGGGCGGCGCCGGACCCCTGGGGATCGATATCCCCGCGGGATTGTCGGAATGCAGTCATATGGCTCTGGACGTCGGTGAGCGCGTTTTCCGCTTCGGTCAGTTGCAGCCGCGCGTTGCGGATTGAATCGCTGTAGCTGCGCTCATTCAGGGCGTTGACCCGCTTTTCGCTTAGCTGAAGCAGTCGATCGATGACATCATACGCGTCGTCGGCGCGGAAAGCCCGGACCTGCAGCACCGAAATACCAGAGTCACGATCGGTGTGTATCGACACCTTGCCCTTGTAGTATTTCAGCAACTTCTCGGGCGTCGGCGTCGGCGTTTTCAACCGGCTCAGGAAGTCGGCCTCGGGGCGGCGGAAGATCTCGATGAGGTTCGTATTTGCCGTGAGCGCAGTAACCGCGTCGTGCGACGAGAGATAGTCGGAAACGCTGGCTGCTTCGTCTCCCGATGACGAGCCGCCTGTGGCTAGGCCGAAAATCTGCCCCAGGCCCGGCGCTACAGATGTCGATGACTCCGCCTTGCGGACGATGAAATGCGCCTCGGATTGATATTGGTCGGCCGCGATCAGGTAGTAGTAGCCCGTCAGCAACAGCGTCGGCAGGGCGACAACCAATAGGAAGCCGCGCCGATCCCAAAACCAATTGAAGATTCTCCGGCCGAGATTCGGTCGGTGGAAGGCCACTTCGTCGGCGATCGGAGTGATGATGCTGCGTATGTTCATTGGTGGAACTCGTGGAAACCAGGGCGAACGTTCGAAGGGAGTGACGCTCAGTTCAACTCAGGTGAATTCGCTTACGCAAACTCTTGACGGCCACCAGACCGAGAAAGGTTAGGACCAGGCAAAATCCGGTCATGTAGATGAAATCCACATATTCGAGGCTGGCGCCCTCGAATTGACCGTAGCGAACCAGTTCGAAGGCGTCAGGGAAGGGGTCCCATTTGAGGTAGCTGCGATACGGCTGAGGAATCCAGACGGTCCGGAAAAAGGCTCCCGACGCCGGCATCATGAAATAGGTGAAGGGATGCACTAGGCGTTCAAGCAGTCGGTTCTCATGGGTGCAGCCCACGACGATCAGGGAAATGCTGAACGAGAACCAAAAGATGTAGCCGACACCAGCCATCAACATAAGCGGCCGGACCGGAAAGTTAGTGTACCCGATAGAGATAAGCAGGCCCATCAGGATCGAGAACGAAAGGAAGGTACCGGCCGCCTCGAGCACCGCACGGGCGATGACGACGTCCAGAACGGTCACCATCCGATGGTAAAGCAGGCTGATGTTGCCGACCAGCGCGCCTTCGGATCGGGTAACGATGCCGCGGAACATGATGTAGAGCGTGTAGCCCACCACGTAAAATGCGACGGGGTTGAACTCGGTGTCGCGAATGGTCTGCCCAGTATGCAGCAGCGCGATGACGCTGCCCAGCATCAGCGGTTCGCCGATCAGCCAAAGATAGCCGACATTCTCACGCCCATAACGGGTGTGCAACTCGCGCATCAACAAGGCGCCAATGACGCGCATCTGAACGCCGAAGCCGCGGAAGAACGACTGTGTCGTCGATGGATTCGTCGCCGCAGGCTGGAAAATGCTCATACTCATGTCGTGACCTCGGATATCATCCTTCGTCGGGGATGGAAACGTCCGGACCGGCTTGGGCACACGAGATCTCCTGTTGCCGAGCGGGTATCGGGCGGGCCGCCGCGCGCACTACCGGGTTAGCGAAGGGAATCGGCTTTCGCCAGATAGCCCAAGACATATTCGCTGACGCCGACTTCCATACTCGTCATCGGATCAGAATAGCCGGCCTGGTGCAGCCGGCCCATATCGGCCTGGGTGTAATATTGGTATCGGGTCCGCAGAGCCTCCGGCATGCCGACATAATCTATCCGTGGCGGCTGCTCGGCGGCGCGGAACACCGCCTCGGCCAGGTCCTTGAATGTGCGGGCCTTGCCGGAGCCAAGGTTGAAGATGCCGCTGACTTTGGGTGTCGCAAGCAGCCAAGCGGCGATTCTGCCCACGTCCCGGACGTAGACGAAGTCGCGCAGCTGACCGCCGTCAGCGTAACCTTCGCGATGGGATTTAAAAAGCTGCACCGTCTCGCCGCAACTCACCTTGGGCCAGATCTGCGCCACGACCGACTTCATCGCGCCCTTGTGCTCTTCGTTCGGTCCGTAAACGTTGAAGAACTTCAGTCCCACCCATTGAGGCGCAGCCGCGCCGCGCGCCGCCTCGCGGGCAGCGAACAGGTCGAACAGCGCCTTGGACCAGCCATATGCATTCAGCGGCCGCAGCGCCGCCAGGCTCTCCACGTCGTCGCGATCGGCGAAGCCCTGTGATCCGTCCCCGTAGGTCGCGGCTGAGGAAGCATAGATCAGCGGCCGCTGGCGCTCGGCGCACCAACGGAACAGGTCGCGCGACAGGCCGAAATTGGTGTGGATGATCTTGTCGGCGTCTGGCTCGGTGGTGGAGGAGATCGCCGCCATGTGCACGACGGCGCGCACGTCGGCGGCGCGCCGCTCCAGCCAGGCGAACATGTCCTCGGGGGCGATGAAGTCGGCGATCGGGTGTTTGGCTAGGTTGCGCCATTTGCCGCTGTCGGCGCTACGCAGCCGGTCGCAGACAACCACCTCCGTGGACGGGTCGGCCGACAATTCGGCGACAATGTTCGAGCCGATGAAGCCGGCGCCGCCGGTGACGAGTACCAGGCGCCCGCTCATGCGGCGGCGTCCGGCGCAGCCGATCGCGTGATCAGGCCCGTGGTTGACTGGTCGGGGACGAGGTCGGCAAGGATCACCTTGCCCCCGTAGGATTTGACTATGTCTGCGCCCACCACCTGATCCTCCCGATAGTCTGAGCCCTTCACCAGGACATCCGGTTCGATGGCCTGGATAAGTGTCAGGGGCGTGTCTTCATCAAAGATCAGCACGACATCCGCCGATTCGAGCGCCGCCATCACGGCCACCCGTGCGTCCTCGGTCTGCACGGGGCGGGAAGGGCCCTTCAGGCGGCGCACTGAGGCGTCCGAGTTCAACGCTACGATCAGTTTGTCGCAATGCTGGGCGGCGACGGTGAGAATTTGGATGTGGCCCGGATGGAGCAGGTCGAAGCAGCCGTTGGTGAAGCCGACTTGCACGCCTTCTTCTCGCCAACGCTCACGCAGCTTGACGACGGCTTCGAGGGACATGTGCTTGGAGGCGCCTGGCTCTCGATCGGGGTCTGGGGCCGCAAGGCCCGCGCTGAGTTCGTCTGGGGTGACCAGGGACGTGCCGCTCTTGCCGACGGCTATGCCGGCGGCGACATTGGCGAGGTGCGCGCTTTCCGTGAGATCCAAGCCCGCGGCCAGCCCCAGGGCCAGCGTCGCGGTGACGGTGTCGCCGGCGCCGGAGACGTCACGCACGCGGCGCGCCCTGGCCTTGTCCCGCCAGGTTTCCAGGGCTGGGCGATGCAATGAGATGCCTGCTTCTGACCGTGTCAGCAAGATTACGGCGCCGGTCCTGGCCATGACTTCGGCGGCGGCGCGCTCGGCGCCGGCGTCGGTGTCGCAGTCCTCGTCGGTGGCGAGGGCGAGTTCCCGCCGATTGGGGGTCAGGACGGTAGCTCCGCGATAAGCGGCCAGGTCGCGCCGCTTGGGATCGACCACCACCGGCTTGTTCCGGCTGGCGGCCGCCTCAAACACCGCCTCCAGCACCACGTCCGAGACGACGCCCTTGGCGTAGTCGGAAATCACCACCGCTTGCACCGCATCGATCGAGGCGTGGATGGCCTCGATAATCGCGGTCTGAGTAGGTTTGGAAAGCCCGATCTGCTCGCGGTCAGCGCGCAAGAGATGGCGATCGCCGGCGAGATATCGGGTCTTGACCGTGGTCGGCGCATCCGGGTCGGAGACCAGGGCCATGGTCAATCGCCCGCCAAAGTCCGCCGCAAGGCGCGCGATCATAGCGGCTTCCTCGTCAGCGCCGACGCGGCCGATCATGATCGCCTTGGCGCCGAGCATAGCGATGTTGGCGGCTACGTTGGCGGCGCCGCCCAAAACCCAGCGATCGCTTTCAATTTGCAGCACCAGGGCGGGCGCTTCGGGGGAAACCCGCTCGGCGCGCCCATAGACAAAGTGATCGAGCATGACGTCGCCGATCACCAGCAGCACTCGATCTCGCAATCGATCGATCAAATCCGTATCCTCTCGCCTCGGCCGTCGCCGAAGCCACGCGATCTAGCCGCCCGGCGCACGCCTGTCGACCTCGCCCAAAGGACTTCCGCTGGTCGATGCGCGACCGCCCTGGCGGTCAAAATCGAGCGTCTCGCCGGTATAGGTCTCCACCACCTCGGCGAACGGCCGACGCTGGTCATTGTAGACCACGGCCCGGTGGCGGAACAGGAAGGTGGGAAAGGCCAACGCTCGGGTGCTGATGGCGAGGTCAGTGGGTCGGTAGCCCTCATCCCACCCCGCCGGCATCGGCGACCACAGCTGTTCCGCCGACAAGGTCTGGCGCTGCGGGCGCAGGGGTTGGATTACACGCCCAAATGGGACGTCCGTGGTGTCCAGGAGCCGGTTCATCTCCGGCGTCAAACGGCTCGGCACATACCAGTTGTCGGCCTCGGACAGCACGTGGTCGCCGCAGGCCAGCCGGACATGCCGGTAGCGCACCGGCTCATCGGGGCCGATCTGGAGGCGCGCCCGCTGCTCCGTACTGATCGGCTTGTCCGCGCCCAGCACCCGTTTGGCAGTAATTCGCGCCGGATCGGCCATGTGGTGGTCCGCGCACCAGGCCTCCAGGGTCGCTGTGGCGCTGTGGCTGGACAGCAGGGCGCTGTTCAGCGTCTCCATGACGGCCAGGGCTTCGACGCGGCCCAGGTAAGTGTCGGGCCAGGGGGACGGGGCGACGGCCTGGGCGGAGGCGGCGAAGCCCATGCCGATGGTGGCGAGGCAACTCAGCGTCCCCGCGATGCGGCGCTTCGGTAAAGGGATTGGGACCGTCATCTCCGCCCGTAAGCCTATTTGAAATCCGTGCCCAGCGTGTCGTGCCGATCCGGGCGGGGGAGGGGTTTGTACATGGGATGGGGGGGAACTGTCACGGCCGGTCTGGCGGGGTGTTGGGCCACACGCGTAGCGGACTTGCCCTGGCCCCGCCCCAGTTCCGCCGCCGACAATCGTGGCCGGTCGACTTCATACCAGGCCATCTGGCTGCGCCAGCCCTGGGCCTTGCCGGCGGCTTCGATCTCGGCCGCCATGTCCGCCGGCGCAATCGGGATGGAGCGAGCGCCGCCGGAGGGAAGGCCCAGGTCGAAGGGCGGCTTGCCCTGAACCATCAGCAGGCCCCGCAGGCCCGTGGTCTTTTCGCAAAGGCTGATCCTGAGGCCCTGAGCGCCAAGGTCTTCGAACAGGCGGCCTTTGCCGTTGGCGCGGGCCTTGGTCATGGCCTGGAATTCGGACATCCCGGCGAAGACGCTGCTGACGGCTCCAGCGTCGTCTACCCGGAAGAGCCCGATATCTTCGCCTGGCTTCAGCGCCGGCGGGCGCAGGTTGATCACCGGGGTCGCCTGCAAAGGCTTGTTGGCGCAAACCGGGCTCGGCTGGATATGGAACAGGCTGGCCTGGGGTTGCAGCCAGGTTGTCTCGCTGGAACTGGCGTGAAATTTCGACGCCGCCGTAAGGATCGGGCAGGCGGCCGTCGGCAGGGGCCTCAGTTGCAGGCGATCCACGGCCGCGACCCGCGCGCCGCTCTTGCCCAGCGCCTGAGCGATCCCGGCCGCGGCGGCGGCCGGGTCGCCGGCCACGCCGCTGAGTTCGATGTGCAGTCCATCGGCGCCGCGGGACATCCGGTCGGTCATCCAGGCGCAGGACGCGGATCTCAGTGCCGAATCCAGGACGGGATCGGGCGTCAGGATGATCACGGGCGGCGCTGGCGCCGGCGTTGGCCGCGCCCAATAGAGGGCCGTGGCCAGGCCGGCTACCCCGAGCAAGGCGGCGCCGGCGACACTCGCCACGAGCCACGGCGACGCCCTTCCGGGCGGCGCAGGCCCAGTGGCGGGTTCAGCAGAGGCCTCGTCCAGCGCCTCGATGACCGCCTCCATCGAGCGCATGCGCGTCTTGGGGTCGGGCTCAAGCATGTGCGCGACGATCGGCCGAAGCCCGGGCGGCAGAGGAGAAAGATCAGGTCCTTTGCGGCGCCGGTCCAGCGCCTCCGCGGACGTCACGCCCATGTCCAGATGTCCGCCGGCGGCGATCGCCAGGATCACCAGTCCCAGGCTGTAGACGTCTGTCCATGGGCCGACCGCCTCGCCGAAGTCCCCCAGTTGCTCCGGCGCGGTGAACCCGAATTTGCCGCCGAACGACTCCCCAGCCATCGGCGTTTGCGGCGTGTCGTGGTTCTTGGCGATGCCGAAATCGATGATCCTGGCTGCTTCGAGCCGCCCCCCGGGCAGCAAGATATTATCGGGCGATATGTCGCGATGGATCGCGCCGAGTTCGTGGGCGGCGCGCAGGCCGTCCGCCAGCCGACGCATCAGGGCCCGAAGCTCGGCCTCGCTGGGCGTAATATCGCCGATCTCCTCGTGCAGGCCGGTTCCGTCGATGAATTCCGTGACGATATAGAACGCGCCGAGGGTCGGCTCTTGAGCCAGAACCCGGTACTGCACCAGGGCCGGATGGCTGAGGCCGGTCAGGGTCCGCGCCTCGTTGAGGAACAGGGCCTGGATGTTCGGGTCTTCCGCCAGGTGTGGCAGGATCACCTTGATCGCCACCCGTTCGTCCGTGTTGATGTTGACGCCTTCGTAGACTTCGCCCATCCCGCCGCGGGCGAGGAACCGGCGAACCCGGTAGATGTGGTTGAGGACCGAGCCCACCTCTACCCGGCCGGCAGCGGCGGCTTGCACTCCGGCTTGTCCAGACCGGCCCGCATTGGGGGCCGAACCGACCGTGGTCGCGGGGGAGCCGGGCGACGGGTGGTTGGGTGTCTGCGACACGATCAAAGCTTCTCCGGGACGCCGGGCGTCGGAACACGAGCGCCTCCGATACCATGGCGCCGTCCTCTGCGGCGCCCCCCAGATGCGGCCGCACGAGTGTGTCGCCGCTCGCCGTGCAACCCTGGGGCGCCTTCAGGTGGTTGGGCGTCGCCTTATGGGCATGCTAGAGCTGAAAGCGCCAGTAGCGTCCAAGTCGAGGGATGGATGACGTCGAATAGCGACGCCGGTTTTTGGTCGGGCGCCCACCTGATGGTCGGATTCCGACGTTTTACGTTCATTGTGTTCGCGTTCTCAGTCTGGATGGGCTCGCATGGGGCCTTGGCCCAAAGGTCTTCCTCGGCCCCTGTGCTGCCGGTCATGGGCCCCATCGGCACGCCCGCCGAGCGCACGGACCAGGTCGAAAAGGACCGAATCGCCGGCGTCAGCGCGTTCGAACGCGGCGACTTCGCCACCGCGACCGCCTATTTCCAGCGCGTCCGGCGGGTCGATTCCACTAATGACGAGGGGATGTTCCTGCTTGGCCGGGCTTATCTGGCCACCGGACAGACCGCCCTTGCGGCCGATGAGTTCACCAGCGCCATAGCCCTGAATGATAAGATCGAAAAATATTTCTATGCTCGGGCCAAGGCCGAGATGCGCCTCGGCAAATTCGCTGCTGCCGTGGTCGATTACAATCGCGACCTGGAACTTCGGGACGGCAAGGGCTCTCCGATCTTTTTTCAGGCCAGGGGCGACGCCTATCTGGGCAATGGCCAGACCGACCTGGCGATCAAGGACTATGCTCTGGTTGTTGCGGGGGGAGGTGACGCACGCCTCGCCTATCTCCACCGCGGGACCGCCCTGGCGCGAAACCTGGATCTCGACCACGCACTGCAGGACCTGAACACGGCCGAAGCCGCGGGTAAGGCGGCCAACACCCTCGACTTCGACACCTATTTCTATCGCGGTATCGTCGAGCAGCTGGGCGGTGACAAGGTCGGCGCCTTGCGCGACTACAAGGCCGCTCAAGCCTACAAGAGCGATCATAGGCCCCAGGCGGAATGCCTGCTCATCTTGGCTGGAAAACAGAAGCGCGGCCTCTTCGGCGGCGGCGGTCCGCCCAAACGGTGTCGGGGCTTCGACGCCGTCAAGGCGCTGCTGCTGCCGCCGGAATCCTGACCGGATAGACGGGGGCTGACATGCGCCGCGGGGTTTTTGTTAACCCGGCGGTGCTTGACGCCTATGATGGCCATTCCGCGTTGGGCGGTCGCTGCAACGCGATCGAATGGGAGTCGGATCATGGACCTGAAGCCGGGGTCGCGCTGGAAAAGCGTCGTGTGCGATACGGAGTTCGTGGTCGTTCGACCGCCGAAAGTCTCGGCTTCGCTGGAATGCGGCGGCTATCCGATGGTTCCGCACACGGCCGACAAGCCCGTTGGCCTGTCCCTCTTGGAGGCCCATGCAACCCGTTCCCAAACGGGCAAGCGCTTCGCTGACGAAGCGACCGGCCTTGAAGTGCTGTGCACCAAGGGCGGCGCCGGTTCCCCGTCAGTGGATGGGCGGCCGATCTTCGCGAAAGAGCCCAAGACGCTGCCCTCGTCGGACTAGGCGCGCATGCCAAGGAAACGGCGTCCCCGACCCTGATGAACGCGATCCTGTCCGATCTTGTCGAGCTTGGCGGAGCCGGCCTGCTGGTCGTCGATCTCAATGCCGCGCCGTTTACAGTCCCGAGTGCAGGCGTGGTTCGCGTCGGCCTGGCGCGTGGTTCCGCGCAGCCCGCGGCCGGGCTGGAGGCATTCGACATCCTGCTGTGCGACGATCCCGATGCGCCGGCCCCCTGGGTGGGCGTCGCGCCCGATCGCCTGGAGTCTGCGCTCGGCGCGATTCGCGGGCAGGTCGAAAGCCAGCCGGCGGCGGCGGCCGTCGCCGCCCAGGTGCTGCGGATGACCCTGCGGCTCGATTTCGACCAGGCGCTGGCGCTGGAATCGATTGGCTATTCCATGCTGCTGGCTTCCGGGGGTTTCAGGGCCTGGCGGCTGGCCAATCCGCCGCGCATCCGAATGGAGGCGGACGAACCCCGCGTGCGGATCAAGGAGGGTGACGCGGGGATCACCATCGAGCTGAACCGGCCGGCGGCGCGGAACGCCTTCGACGCCCGCATGCGCGACGAACTGGGCGCCGCGCTCGATTTCGCCGCCGCTCACCCTGACGCGCCGCCGGTGGTGCTATGCGGACGCGGCCCGGCCTTCAGCGCCGGAGGCGATCTGGATGAATTCGGGCGTGCCGACGATGTCGGCGTCGCTCACCTAATCAGGAACTTCCGATCGCCGGCCCGCTTGGTTCACAATCTTGGTGAGCGGATGACGGTGCAGGCGCATGGAGCCTGCATCGGCGCGGGGGTCGAGGTCGCCGCGGCCGCCGCCCATCTGACCGCACGCCCCGGCGCCTTTTTCCGCCTGCCGGAGGTGTCCATGGGGCTGATCCCGGGGGCGGGCGGTACGGCCTCGGTTCCGCGCCGCATCGGCCGCCAACGAGCCTGCTATATGGCCATAAGCGGCGTCGATATCGATCTCGAAACGGCCCTGGCGTGGGGACTGGTCGATGCGGTCAAGGCTGGCCCGTGAGCCCGATCGCGCCGGTTCTGGCGCCGCTGTTTGCGGAAATCGGCCAACTGACCGAGCGGTGGGGTCGCCGTGTCGATGTCCAGGCCTTGGGAGTGACCGACCGCCAGGGACATCTGCCGCTGGGCCCGGCAGGGCTCCAGTCGCCGAACGGCGCCTGCCGCCTGATCGAGGCGGCGGACGGCTGGATCGCCCTGAATCTGGCGCGGGACGAGGACTGGGACCTGGTTCCCGCGTGGCTGGGGCTGGAGTTCGGGGCGACGGGCTGGCCGGAGATCGAGATCGCCGTCCGGAGCCGTCCGCGCGGCGGGCTGGTGGAAACTGCCGCCCTGTTGGGCTTGCCGGTGGCGGCAGTTGGAGAGTTGGTTTGCGACGAGACCAGGGCGCCCCGCTTGCGCCAAGGCCTCGGCGCTAACGGTCTGCGCAAGTCGCCGATCCGCGCGATCGACCTGTCGGCGCTTTGGGGCGGGCCCCTGTGCGGAGGCGTGCTTGCAGCGATGGGGGCGGCGGTGACCAAGGTCGAGAGCGTGCGACGACCGGACCCGACCCGGACCTCGACCCCCGATTTCTTCCGGCGCCTCAATGGCCAGAAGTCGGAGCTGCGCCTCGACCTGACGGCGTCGGCTGACCTGGAGCGGCTCAAGGATGAGATTCTGATCGCCGATGTCCTGATCACCAGCGCCAGGCCCAGGGCATTTGGAGCCTTGGGCCTGGAGCCAGATGAGGTTTTCGCCGCCAATCCGGGCCTCGTCTGGGTGGCGATCACGGGATATGGCTGGACCGCCGGGCCTGCGCGGGTGGCGTTCGGCGACGACGCAGCTGCGGCGGGCGGGCTGGTGCAGTGGACGGAGCAGGGTGCGCCGCGTTTCCTCGGCGATGCTCTGGCCGATCCGATCACGGGCCTGGTTGGGGCTGTCGGCGCCCTGAAAGCCCTTGCTGAAGGCGGTGGTGTCATTGTCGATGCAGCCTTGGCCCGGTGTGCAGCCGGCGCCGCCTCGGCCTTGCGCCTGAGGCGCGCCGCGTGACCCGGGCCTTGCTCATTCGAAACGTGGAGATCGAAGGCCGCGTCGGCCTCGATGTGCGGGTCGAAGGTGGCCGGATCGCCGAAATCGGGCTCGGGCTGCGCGGAAGAGGCGCCGAGCTGGATGGCAAGGGCGCGGCGCTGCTGCCGGGGCTGGCCGACCACCACATCCATATTCTCGCCCTGGCGGCCCGGCAGGATTCGGTCGATCTGAGCGATGTTACCGGGGCGGATGTCGTCGCAAGCCGGATCGCGGCCGCGGCGGCGACCCGGCCGGAAGGCGCCTGGATCCGGGCCATAGGCTATCACGAGCGAATGGCGGGCGAGCTGGCGCGCGACAGGCTCGACCGACTGGCGCCGCGACACAAGCTCAGGCTGCAGCATCAGACCGGGTCGCTGTGGATGTTGAACAGCGCGGCCCTAGACAGTCTGGGAGCCGATCTGGCGCCCTGTGTCGAAAGGGACGGGCAGGGGCGCCCGACCGGCCGCGTCTGGCGCGGTGACGCCTGGCTGCGCCAGCGAATCGGCGCGCAGGTCCCGCCGCTGGCGCCCGTCGGCCGCCAACTCGCTGCGTTCGGCGTCACCACCCTGACCGACGCCAGCGTCACCACCGACGCCGCGGCCGCCGATATTCTGGCGGAAGCGGTTCGATCCGGAGCCCTGCCGCAGCGCCTGACCCTGATGAGCGGGGGACCGCTCACTGCGCCGGCCGACGCAGCCTTTGCTGTGGGCCCGGTGAAGATCCTGCTGGATGACCATGACCTGCTGGATCTCGACCTGTTCGCGGAACGGATCGCTCTGGCGCGGCGCCTGGGGCGCAGCGTCGCCGTTCACTGCGTCACCGCCGGCGAACTCGCGCTGACCTTTGCGGCATTCAACATGGCCGGCGCCCGTCCTGGCGATCGAATCGAACATGGTGGGATCATATCCCAGGCGGCCGTCGGCCAGATCCGCGACCTGGGCCTCGTCGTGGTGACCCAGCCAGCCTTCGTACTCGAACGCGGCGACCGCTATCTGGCCGAGGTGGAGGGCGGAGAGCAGGGTGACCTTTACCGCTGTGGTTCGCTGTTGGCCCAGGGCGTGCCGGTGGCGGCCAGTTCCGACGCCCCCTATGCCTCGCCCGATCCCTGGCGCGGCGTTCAAACCGCCGTCGAGCGGCGGACCCTGTCCGGCCGCAGCCTGGGCGCCCAGGAAGGCGTCAGCGCCGAGGCGGCGCTCGGTTTCTATCTGGACGAGTCGGCGGCGCCGGGACGGGTCCGGCGCCGCGTCACGCCGGGCGCGGCCGCGGATCTCTGCCTGCTGGAAGCGCCGCTGACAGTGGCGCTCACGGAACCGGGGGCAGCGCGGGTGGCCGCTACCATCATTGGCGGCCACGTCGTCTTTGAGCGTGGCTGATCCGCCTGCCCTGAGTATTCTGTCGCTTGACTGTCGCTAGGTCAGGAGCGGCGGGATATGCTGTCACCCGGCTTTGAGCCGGCCTCACCACGCTTAAACGCTTGGTTTGGCGGGAGAAGAGGACATGGCGGATTTCGGGATCGACAGCGATTTGGAGGCCTTTCGCGCCGAGGCGCGCGCCTGGCTGGAAGAGAATTTCCCGACGTTTCTGCGCGGGCAGTCGGGCCTGCTCATGGCCCTCATGGAAGGCGGCCAGCCCGACGGTGACCTTTTGCTGTGGAAACAGCGGATGGCCGCCAAGGGCTGGGGCGCGCCCACCTGGCCCACGCAGTACGGCGGCGGCGGCGGGCTGAGCCAGAAACAGGCCCGCGTGCTGCAGGAGGAGATGAACCGGATCGGGGCGGTCAACCCGCTGCTCGCCGGCATGGGCGTGACCATGGTCGGGCCGACCATTCTCGACTACGGCACTGAGGAGCAGAAAAAGAAGCACATCCCGCCGATCGTGCGCGGCGAGGTCCGCTGGTGCCTGGGCTTGTCCGAACCCAACGCCGGCTCGGACTTGGCCGCCTTGCAGACCAAATGCGTCGACGCCGGCGATCATTGGGTGATTAACGGCCAGAAGACCTGGACCTCTGGGGCGCAGTGGTCGGACTGGTGCGGCTGCCTTGTTCGCACTGATCCCATAGCCAACAAGCACGAGGGCATCAGCTTCGTCCTCCTGCCGATGCGCCAGCAGCAGATCGAGGCACGACCGATCGCGCTGATCGCGGGCGCTTCGCCCTTCTGCGAGACCTTCTTCACGGATGCGATGGCGGACAAGAGCGATCTGCTGGGACCGCTGAATGGCGGCTGGTCGGTGATCAAGCGGCTGCTTCAGCACGAGCGCGCCAGCCAGACGGGCTCGCTGTCGGGCGGGCTGGTGACACCGCTGCAGGACATCGCCCTGCGATACTTGGGTCTGGACGAGGATGGTCGCCTGGCCGACGGGGATCTCAGGGTCCGTCTGACCCGGCATCTGATGGACGCCAAGGCTCACCGCCTGACCCTGGCGCGTGTAGAGGCCGAATCGAAAGGCAATGCGGCCCCCAGCAACGCCGCCTCGGTGCTGAAGAACGCCGCCACCGACGTCGCCCAGACCCGGGCCGAACTGGCGCTGGAGATCATGGGCGCCAGGGGCCTGGGTTGGGAGGGCGAGGGCTTTTCGGACGACGAGATCGACGCGGTGCGTGGCTGGCTCTCGGGCAAGGCTATGTCGATCTATGGCGGCTCGTTCGAGATCCAGAATAACATCGTGGCCAAGCGCATCCTGGGCTTGCCGGACATAACCAATTCGACGTGAACAATAGCCTCCTATCCCCCGCGACGACGTGATGACCGCGGAGCCTGCCGCTTCGGCCGATCAAGCGTGCGAGCCGGCTTGCGGCTGAGCTGTCGGGTCAGGCTGGCAGCGTACGTCGCGCCACGTGGCCTTCAGTTTTGAAAGGTATTGAGTGGCGTTCAGGCGTTCGGCGTGGAAGGTGCGGGCAGAGCGACCTAGCCTTGCCCGCAGGGGAGCGTCCTGGAGCAATCGCTGCAACGCGCTCGCTAGGGCGATTGGCTCCCCGACCGGGCAGAGCAGGCCGGTTTCCCCATCGATAATGATGTCTGTCACCGCGCCAACGGGGGTCGCCACCACGGCTAGGCCGTAGGCCATGCCCTCGATAACCGAGAGCGGCAGATTCTCATGATGAGACGGCAATACGAGAATATCCGACCCCGCCAACAGGCGCTCGACCTCGGCCGGGCCGGCCCAGCCAATGACATCGACCAGACCTGCGATGCCCGCATCCGTAACCTGGCGGCGCGCCGCTTCGACCTGACCGTCGCCGGCCAGGGTCGCCCGCCAAGCTGGCGATCGATTCAGCTGCGCCAGTGCCTGGAGCAACTCGGGCACACCCTTGCGCGCCCCGATCTGGCCCAGGAACAATATACCGATCGGCTCCTCGCGATCCCTATGCTCGCGGGCTTGAGCCGGCGCGACGGTGGCGTTGGGAAGGATTTCAATTTGCGCGTAGGGGGCCTTGCCTCCAACGTACTCCGCCCAAGGCTGGCCGAGAACCAGGACGCGCGCGGCCTTTTCGAATATCTCACGGATTTGTTTGGAAAGAATTGGACCGGCGGAATCCCAATAATCTCTATACTGAGAGCCGTGCAGATGCAGGATGTATGGAACCCCCATCATTTGAGCCAGGCGGGACAACATCATTTTTCTGATCGTGCTGCCACGTTGGACTATATTGATATGAAATACATCAATTGGCCATGCAATTCGTAAATATGTCAGAAGAAATATCGATGGTATAAAATAACGCACAATAGATAATAGTACTATTCCTGTCCCTCGGGTCGTTACAAATCGGATTTCAATATCGTCGTTGAGGTCGTTTTGGGCCTGTTGGCGAATGATATCCATCATTCTGTCTATACCGCCCTTGCCATTTTCACCAAACGGTGTGGCGATCAGTATATGCTGCGGACGAGATTGCCTCATGCCTATGCTATCCTTCGGGCGCGAATGAATCGCAAGCTTGTGTGGCATTGGAGCATTTCACCACTTTGGTCGCGTGGCCAGAAGGCTTGGCTCTGGTCTTGCTCATTTTCCGGTAGTGGAATACTCGACCCATCACACTCCCATTTCTGACAAAAAATAGAAACAATATAACAGTAGTGATCGGTCTGAATGTTGCAAACTATTTCTACAGAGACGTGAGTTCAATAAAATATAAATAAATATTGCAGAATTCGTTATCGCATTGCGCTATTTCAGGCGGGTTTTGTTGAGCGGTCAGCCGTCGGCGGCTACCGCGCTGTTTCAACCTTCGTGATGATGATGATGACGGCGCCAGGTGAGGCGTTGCGGCCGCAGCCTGAACTGTAGGACTCTCAAATATGAGCCGAATCAAAGACATTGTGCATCTGACTGGCTGCGCGCCGTGCGGTGGGCTTCCGGTCGCCCCACTCCCGTGGGAAAACGACAGAAGCCGCTCCCGAGGGGTTGAATGAGTGTCGTCGCCGCCTTCGTCTACAGTGATGGAAAGCGCGTACGCGCCGTCGATATCAGCGCGCCCGGCGGCCTTGCGCTGGGGGCCGGCGAGTTTGTATGGATCGGACTTGTGGACCCCGATGAGCGGGAACTGCGCGCGCTTCAAGCCAGGTTTGCGCTTCATCCCCTGGCCATCGAAGACGCCCTCAAGGCCAACCAGATCCCCAAGGTCGATGTCTATGGCGATCAGATATTCGTCGTCGCCCGCACCGCATATCTGAACGGCGCACGTATCGGCTATGGGGAGACCGACATCTTCGTTGGGCCCAACCATATCATTACGGTGCGTCACGGGTCGATCAGACCGCATACTGAACTGCGCGAACACCTCGAGGCTTCCCCAGCCTTGCTCAAGCACGGCGTCGACTACGTCCTGCACGCCGTGTTGGACTTTATCGTCGATGGCTACTTCCCGATCGTCGACGAGATCGAGGAGGAAGTGCTCTCAATGGAGCGGAATGCGCTGGACGCATTCCTCAGTCGGGAAGAGGTGACGCGCATCTTCAATCTGCGCCGCGACGTAATGCGGTTTCGCCGCATCCTCGGTCCGATGGAAGAGGTGACTGCACGGCTCGAACACCATCAGATCCCCTGCATCGATTTGGAGGTGCGCCCCTATTTTCGCGATGTCCTGGACCATATCCGGCGCGTCGCCGGCCTGGTTGACGGGCTCCGCGACGTGTTGGCGTCGGTGTTCGAGGTGAGCTCGCTCCTCGAACAGCAGCGTCAAGGCGCCATCACGCGCCGGCTCGCGGCCTGGGCGGCGATCCTGGCGGTGCCGACGGCCATCGCCGGGATCTACGGCATGAACTTCGAGTTCATGCCCGAGTTGCATTGGAAATACGGCTATTTCAGCATCATTGCGGTGATCACGGGGCTTTGCGTGCTGCTCTACTTCCGATTCAAGCGCGCGAACTGGCTGTGACCGAATGCGCCGTTACAGGACATCCACCTCGGAATACCGCGCCTCCACCGCCAAGGCGCAATAGGCCTCCAGCAGGTACCGGCTCAGGCTGTCGTTCTCTTCGATGAACCGGATCTGCATCTTGTTGATCCGGGTCTTGGCCTTGTCGAAGGCCTCCCCGAAGGCCTGATCCTTGACGATGTCACCCCATGAGGTCTTGCGGGAGGCTGGCGCCGCGAATTTCGCGTCGGCCAGCATCACGCTCAGTTTCAGGGAGGATCTGTTGCTGTGGGCCGACCCGCGGCAATGGTTGAGAAGCCTCTGATAGAGCCGGCTGGTGCGCCCGACGAAGAGGTGGTCGTCGCCCTCCGAGAACAGGTAGACGCCCTGTTGCGGCCCTCGGTCGGAATAGTCGCCGAAATACCGGGGTTGCTGTGAAACCAGGATCTCGGTCTGCGCCTGCAGCGTCGATATGGCCCGCGTGAATTTTAGATCAACGGTGGCGTGGCGCGCAGTCATGAGGCGTGTGTCAGTCAGCAATTCACCCATATGGCCGGCGCCCTCATATCATTTTGCCATGGCTTAGTCGCCAAGGCCCCGCTTGCTGCAAGCAGCGGGCCAACTTGGCGTCTCCTTCCGCTGTTTGCGCCGCCATTTGTTACAACCGAAATGATGTAGAGTGGAGCGCATTGCGGCATAGTAGAATTTGCGAGCGTGTCGGCGATTAACTATGCTTTAAGCAGTATCGTGAGATCGACTCTACGATAGATGGATATTATTTTGACGGCTGCCCAATGTCTGATCGGTTTATGCCTCAAGTGAGAGCGGCGCTGCTGCTTCTATTTTCGGCAGTGATCTTGCTAGTCC
>FSVV01000047.1_pt1 | contig 21949 bp, 22 predicted proteins | sample 1637831 | NCBI WGS metagenome assembly FSVV01 (sample SAMEA3914789, study PRJEB12502) | metagenome | biome: forest; material: soil | place: Canada | collected 2011-07-03 | depth 0.3 m
GCCCTGTTCGGTCGCAACATCCAGGCCATCGGCCCCTTGCTCGGCTTGACCGAGAGCCAAATCGAGGAAGCCGGCAAGGCCATCGACGAATACGGCGCGGTCAACGAGGACTCCGCCTCCAAGGGCATCGCCCTGGCCGAATCCATGAACGTCGGCAAGGTCGCCTCGATGGGCCTGCACAACGTCATGACCGACGCCTTGGCCCCGGTGTTCAAGGCGATCGTCGACGACCTCAACGCTGTCTCGAAGGCCTTCATCGACAGCTACAATTCCGGCGGCATCGCCAAGGTCGGCATGGATGTGCTGGCGATCACGATCAAGACCGTGGTCACCGGCTTCGACTCCATGATCATGGTCGCCAAGGCGCTCTATGACGTCCTGAAGGGCCTCGGGATCTTCATCATCGATTTTTGTTCCGCCGTCGTCCGGTCCTTCGCCAATATGGGCGGCCAGATGGGCGAGACGTTCGGCTCGCTGGGCACGATGATCAAGGACGCCCTGACCGGCCACCTTGACCAGGCGACGGCGCGGCATGACGCGTACCTGGCCTATTCGCGCGTCGCCAACGCCCAACTGGGCGACATCTGGTCCCAGTTCGGCGCCAAGGCGGTGGGCGACGGCGCCCAGATGTTCGATCACCTGACCGAAGACGCGGTCGGCTACTTCGACCGGATGAAGACGCTATGGGGCGACAAGGGCGCCCAGTCGGAATTGCCGGAGGCTGGCACGGGCACGACCGCTGATGATGCCTCAGGCAAAAAGAAGAAGGCCAAACCCAAGACCCTCGGCGAGTTGGCCGACGAGGAAGCCGCCCGGCAAGCGGCGATGCAGCGGGAGTTCGAGCAGGGGCTCGCGACCTATCTCGCCGACGAGGCCGATGGGGAGCGCCAGAAGCTCGGCTTGATCCAGGACGGCGCTCGCCAACAGATCGCCGCGATCCGCGGCCAGATCAAGGACGTCGAGGACGCCGAGAAAGAGGGCCTGATCAGCCACCAGGAGGCCCATGACAAGGTCGTGGACCTGATCCTTCAGGAGCGCTCCGTCGCCATCCAGGCGGCGCAGGACATCTACAACACCAGAGTCCAGGCCGATCAGGCCGCCATGCAGTTCGTCGAGACCACATCGGCGGAATACCGGCGGCTCAAAAAGGACGAGGCCGACGCCGCGGTTCAATACGCCAGGATGAAGGCGCAGGCCGACGATCAGGCCAACTCGGCGATCGAGGCCAGCAACCGGCACACGGCAGATCAGGTCAAGGCTGATTGGGATCGCACTGTGGGCGCGAACATTCAGCGCTTCGGCGACGGTCTGCTTCGCATGGCTCAAGGAACCGAGACTTGGCAGCAGGAGATCAATCGGATCCTCGGCAGCATCGAGGCGACCTTCGCGCGGATGGTCGAGCGCACCGTATCGAATTGGCTGTTCGGCGAGACCATTAAGACCTCCGAGACCAAGGCCGGCACAGCCGCGCGCACCGGCGTTGAGGAAATGGCGGCGATCAAGTCGCGGATGCTGAACTTCGTCACCAACGAGAAGCAGATACTGAACGATGCCGCGGGGGCGGCCTCGGCGACCTACAAGTCCGTCGCGGCCATCCCCGTCATCGGCTGGGCCCTGGCCCCCCCAGCAGCCGCGGCAGCCTTCGCGGCGGTGGAAGGGTTCGGCAACATGGTCAGCGCCGCTGGCGGGTTCGACATCCCCTCAGGGGTTAACCCGCTGGTCCAGACCCACGCCGAGGAGATGATCCTGCCGGCCCGCATCGCCAACCCAATGCGCAAGATGCTGTCCAACTTCGAATCGTTCCAAGGACCAGGCGCGGGCGCGGAGGGCGCTCAATCATCCGCCGGCGATACCCATGTCCACCTTCACATGGGCGCCGGGTCGGACAGCCGCAGCCTTCAGACCTTCTTCGATCAGCATGCCGGCAAGATGGTCCGGTCGCTCAATAGAGAGATCAGGGGCGGCGCCAGGCTGGCGACGGGCTGATGACGATCACGCCCTATGTCCCGCCGTCCTGGATCTCGTCGCTTCCGTCCGGGATCTGGAGTGGGGTCGCCGGCTATCCGGTGTTCCCCGTGCTGCCGGGCCAATATCCGACCGTCAAGAAGACCCCGCAGTGGTCGACCAATGTCAAGCGGGCTTCGTCCGGCCGGGAGCGGCGTACCGGCTTGTGGTCCTATCCGCTTTGGAATTTCGAACTCTCGTACGAGGTGATCCGGCACCGTCCGACGATCGAAGAACTCGCCGTGATGTGGGAATTCTTCAACGTCGCCCAAGGCAAACTGGCCACGTTCCTGCTGGTCGATATGTCGGCCAACCAGGTTACCGGCCAGCAGTTCGCAACCGGCGACGGGACGACGACCACGTTCCAGCTGACGCGGCAGATCCGATCCTGGGTCGAGCCTGTGTTCGGGGTCTATAGCCCGACGATCTACGTCAACGGCACGCCGACCAGCGCCTACACGATCATCCCGAACGGCGCCTGCCAGTTCACGACTGCGCCCGCTTCCGGGGCCGTCCTGACCTGGAGCGGCTACTTCTACTTCGGGTGCCGCTTCGACCAGGACGACTGCGAGTTCGAGCAGATCGTGAGCCAACTCTGGCAGGGCAAGTCGATCAAGCTCGTGAGCCAGCGGCCCTGATCGATGGACAGCACAATTGGCGCCCTGAACGCCAATCCGGTCTTCGCGGCCTATGCCAACCCGACCGGCGCGCCGGATGGCTGGAGCGCGGTGGGCGCGCCGGTGATCGCCCGGGTTGCGGGGCTGGATTCAAGTTACGCGGCCAACATCCAGGGTGTCGTCGGCGTCACCGGCGGCATCCAGATCCCGGTCGCAGGAACCGGGCCTGATCTCTACGTCCTGGCGGCCACCATCACCTTGACGGCGGGCTCGCTTGTCGGGTCCGGCATGAAGCTGTCCGCCTACACCGATCCCACCCTGGCGACACCGACGGAATCGGTGATCGTCACCTTCGCCGAGGATCCGGACATCAATGGCGTCATCCAAGGGGATGGTGTCGTCGGCACGACCTATCGCTTCTCCCGGCTGGTCCTGCTGGCCGATCCGACATCCGCCGACGGCGTCCTCTTCGCCTACGCCAACAACATCGATGGCGCGCCGCTCGAAACCGAGACCTTCTCCGCCATCACGGATGATGGCCAGCCGATCACGGACGGGATTTCGGCCGCAGCGCCGAACGCGATCACCTTCAATCTCTGCCTCTGCCGGCTGGCGACGGCGGCCGACATCCTCGGTTTCGGCGGTGTCGACGGGATGATCCCGCTGCCCATGCTGTCCGGGCAAAGCCCACAGGTCCGGAAGAACCCGACATGGTCGACCACGGCGAAGCGGTCGGCATCGGGCCTGCCGATACGCCGGCAGGAGCTGGCCTATCCGATCTGGGAATTCGATGTCAGTTTCGACGTCCTGCGCGCCACGCCGACGCACGACGAGGTCGCGCAGATCTTCGAGTTCTTCAATGAGGCCATGGGTAGGGCGCGGCCCTGGCTGTTCCTTGACCCCTCGGACTATCGCGCTGTTGGGGCGCCAATCGGAACCGGTGACGGAACCACCACGGCGTTTCAGCTTTCGCGCCAGATCGACAGCTTCGCCGAACCGGTGTTCGCGGCCTTCGGGGTGACGGTCTTCGACAACGGATCTCCAGCCGCAGCCAGCCTTGGTCCCGGCGGCGTCGTGACGTTCCTGGCGCCGCCAGCCGCCGGCCATGCGCTGACCTGGACCGGGTTCTTCTTTTTCGTCTGCCGCTTCGAAGACGACGATCTCACGCTCGACGAGATCTACGCGCAGCTCTGGGGGCTGAAGGACATGAAATTCGTGACGGCGCCGCCGAGGTGAAGACGCCGATTGATCCCACCGGCTCGCCGGGCTCACTCCTGGCCTTGCTGAATAGCGGCTCCGACGTGCAGACCGCGGACCTCTGGGAAATCACCCTCAGCGGCGGCGCCGTGATCCGCTGGAGCGGCGCTCAGGTCCCGCTGACCTTCAACGGCGTCACCTATGCGCTTGGCCCCCTGATCGAGCGCGGCAAGTTGACGGTGAAACTCGGCCTTGAGGCGGCCACCATCGAGGCGACGATCAGCGCCAATGCCAGCGACCTGATCAACGGGGTTCCGATCCTGCCCTTTGCGATCGGGCGGGGCTTCGACGGCGCGACGGTGCGGCTGTTCAAGGCCTACCTGCCGGCCTGGGGTCAACCCATCGCCGGGTGCCTGCTGAATTTCTCCGGCCGCGTCACCCAGATCAAGGACGCCAGCCGCGTCGGGTTCACGATGGTCATCTCGTCGTGGACGATCCTGCTGAACGTCTCCATGGGCCCTGACGTGTTCCAGGCCGGTTGCCTCAACACCCACTACGACGCCGATTGCGGTCTCACACCGTCGCCGGTGAGCGGGTCGATCAGTTCCGGGGCCACGGTCAACGGCTTCGGCACCAACCTGACCCAGGCGGATGGGTTCTTCTCCCGCGGGCTGATCACCTTCACCTCCGGAGCGAACAATGGGCTGCGGCGGGCGATCGGAACCTACACCCATTCCGGCGGCGCGATGACGGTAGCCTTTCCGCTGCCGAGCGCGCCGGCGCCGGGCGATACCTTCACAGCATCCAGGGGGTGCCTCCTGACCATGGCGGACTGCTCAGCCCAGGGAAACCTGATCCACTTCCGCGGCCAGCCCTTCACGCCGCCGGCGATCACGGGCGCGGCCCAGTGATCACGGAAGCGGAGGGGCGCCGCAGAGTGGTCGCCGAGGCGTTGACCTGGCTCGGCACGCCTTGGCGCCATAGGGCGAAGATTAAGGGCGTCGGCGTCGATTGCGGCCAGTTCCCGCTCGCCGTCTATGTAGGCGCCGGCCTGATCGAGGATTTCAGCACCGGGGCCTATGCCCAGGATCACATGCTGCACTCGATCGAGGAGCGCTATCTCGGGATCGTGCGCCGCCTGGCCGGCGAGATCACCGCCGATCAGGTCAAGCCCGGCGACCTCGCCGTCTACAAGTTCGGCCGGGTCTTTAGCCATGGCGCACTCGTGATCCGCTGGCCCCAGGTGATCCACCCCCTGATCAACGCAGGGGCTGTCGTGCTGGGCGACGCTGACCGTGACGTGGATCTGATCACTAAACCCGTCCGCTTCTTCAGCCATTGGGCCAAAGGCGCAGTCCATGGCGGGTAAGTCCTCTGGGGCCGTCGTCACGCGCTATGCGGGCCTACAGGTCCAGACCTCCTCGCTTGGGGTCCAGATCCCGGTCGGCTGGGGCACGTTCCGCTGCAAGTGCAATCTCGTCGACTACCTGGACTTCAAGGCAAAGGCTCAGAAGGCGGCGGCCGGGAAGGGCGGTTCGACCACCACGGGCTACAGCTATTCGGCGTCGCTGATCCTGGCCCTCTGCGAAGGCCCGATCGACGCCATCACCACGGCCTATGTCAACGGCAAGGTCTACGTCCATGGCTCGACCAGCGGCGCCGGCAATACCGGCCCGACATCGGCCCTGGCCCAGGCCGGCCTCACACTCGCCACCGGCGCGATCGGCCAGGCGGTTTGGTCCTATCTGACCTCAAGCCATCCGGACCATGCGATTGGGTACAGCGGGCTCGCGGTCTGCTACGCCTCGAACTACCCGCTCGATAGCGGCGCCTCGACGCCGAACCACAGCTTCGAGATCGTCCGGACCAGCAGCTTCGGGGTCTCTGGCACCCCGGACGCCGATCCGTCGCTGGTTGTGCTGGACTTCTTCACGAACACCCGCACCGGCGTTCCCTCCTGGAACGGCCCGGACAATGATCCGACCTACGGCGCCGCGTTGATCGATGCAGGCTCGCTCGCGCAATATCAGGACTATTGCCTGGCGGCCGGCCTGCTGGTCTCACCGGTCATCGACGCGCAGCGGTCGGCTTCCGATTTCCTGACTGAACTGCTGCGGGCGACGAATTCGACCTGTGTCTGGTCAGAGGGGGTGCTGAAGTTCATCCCCTATGGTGACACCGCCATGACGGGGAATGGCAAGACCTATACGCCGAACACCACGCCGGTCTATTCGCTGACCGACGACGACTACATCCCGAAATCGGATGGCGATCCGCCCGTCCTGGTCGATCTGTCGGACCAGAGCGACGCCTATAACGTGGTCCAACTCGAATATCTGGACCGCACCAACCAATACAACATGGCGATCGCGCTCTCTTCGGATGCCGCGAACATCGCCCAATACGGAATGCGGCGCAAAGACCCCGACACGGTGCATTGCATCTGCACCCCGGCGGTCGCGCAGCAATCCTCGCAGCTGTTCCTTCAGCGGACCCTCTATATCCGGGCGACGTACAAATTCAGCCTGTCCTGGAAGTTCGACCTGCTCGAGCCAGGTGACCTGCTGGAGATCACCGACACCCAAGCCGGGCTCAATGCCTACCCGGTGCGGATAACGCAAATCGACGAGGCGGCCGACGGCGAACTCGACCTGACCTGCGAGGATTTCCCCATCGGGATCTCCGCCGCCCCGCTCTACACCATGCAGTCCACCAACGGCTTCGTGACCAACAAGGCGCTCGATCCGGGGGGCGTGGAAGCCAACCTGCTGCTCCATTCGCAGGACTTCACCTTCAGCGCCTGGACCAAGAACGCGGTCACCATCACCGCCGGCGCCGCGGTCGATCCGCTGCCGGGCGCCACCGACGCCCAGAAGATCGTCGCCTCAGCCACGAACGCGATCCATTCCGTCGCCCAGCCGCTCGCGGTCTTTGGCGGCATACCCTACACCCTGTCCGGCTATTTCGCGCCCGGCGCGCGCAAACGCATCTATCTGCAGCTGGCCAGCACCACGGGCGGCTCCAGCGCCCAGGCCCGTGTCGGGGTCGATCTCTCGACGGGTCTCACCTTCACCACGGCCTATGCCTCTGGCGGCGCCGTGATCATGAGCTCGTCGATCTCGGCCCCCATCGTGGTCAGCGGCGTGACCTGGTATCAGGTCTCAATCACCGCCGCGCTCCAGACCAGCGATTCCTCGGCCAATGCGGTTATCGAGATCTGCGACGACAGCGGAAACGAGACCTGGACCGGCGACGGAACCAACGGGATCTTGGCCTGGGGGATTCAGCTGTCCCAGGGCCTCGACCTGCGGCCCTACGCGGCCACGGCTGGGACCTTGGCGGGGCCTCTGATCTTCAACCCTCCGAGCGTCCTGACGACGGATGGGAAGGTCACCTGGGCGGCCGTGGCCGGCGGAACGAACTGGGGCGGCTGCAACGTCTGGGCCTCGGTGGATGGCTCGAGCTATTCGCAGATCGGGACCATCGACAGCGCCGCGCGTTTCGGCGTCACCACGGCGACCTTCGGCACAGGTTCGGATCCAGACACCACGAACACCCTGGCGATCGACCTGGGCCGTTCGGCCGGCGTCCTGTCGGACGTCTCCAATTCAGCGGCGGACGCCTCGTCCAGCCTGTGCCTGGTCGACGGCGAACTGATCAGCTTCTCGGACGCCGATCTGACCTCGCCGTATGCCTACAGCCTGGTGAGCTACATCCGCCGCGGCGTCATGAACACCGCTGTCGCCTCGCACGCCGCCGGCGCGCCGTTCGTGCGGCTCGACAGCAGCATCTTCGAACTGCCCTACCTCTCCACGCAGGAAGGTGTGCCGATCTACGTCAAGTTCCAGAGCTTCAATCACTGGGGCGAGGCCTTGCAGGACCTGGCCCACTGCAACCCCTATGACGTGACCCCGAACGTGGTTCAGGTCCTCGCCCCCGGGGCAAGCGCCTGGACGGCCGCTGGTGGTACGCTCTCCAGCGGTGGGGTGGTGGTGCCGGCCCTGATCATCACCGGCGCCAGCGACAACCCGGACGCCACCGGGATCGCGTTCTTCTACCGGACCAGCAGCGGCGTGCCCTGGAAAGAGGCCGGCTTGTCGCCGGCTAGCGCCACCCATAAGGACATCACGTCGGTGATCGCGAACACCTCCTATCAGGTGGGCGTCGCCTATCTGGTCAGCGGGGTGCTGACGCCGGTTCAGCTGATCGGAACCGTCACCACTGGCGACCCTGGCTTTGGTCCGCTGGTGACCGCCACCCAGGTCACCACGGGCATCGTGGCGGACAACGCCATCCAGCGGATCACCTTTGCGACTGGCGGCTCAGCATCTGGGATTGGCCAGACCCCGCAGGAATACACGCTGATCAGCCTATCAGTGACTAAGGACATCAGCACCTCGTCGATGAAGATCGAGGGCACGTTCTCGGTCACCCGCGATCCGAGCTCACCCTTCAATCCGGATGGCTGTTCGGTGCGGATCTATAACGGTTCGGCTCTTCTAGAGGAGAGTTTCACCGCCCTCTATTCGAGCTACGCCTCGTCGCCCTTCGCCTTTGCCTTCGAGACCGGCGGCGCGGCCGGTTCCTACACCTACAACCTCGTGCTCAGGGGCGGTGGTGGAAGCGCTGGTCCCTACAACGTGTCGGCCTCGACCTTGTCGGTGACGGAGATCAAGAAGTGACTGACACGCCAAATCCCGAGGTGGAACTTCCGCTGGTCCGCTTCGCCGTTATTGGCGGCGCCGGCGCGATCAAGTGGTGGGGCATGTGCCGCCAGGACGATCTGGAGAGCCAGGCCCAGCACGGGGCCGCTGCGGTCGACATCACCGATCTCGCCGGCTGGGCCAGGAACCCTGAGGCGTTCGTCTACGATTTCGCCGCGCAGGTCATGCGCCCGCGGTCCGCCTAAGCCCCGACGGGACACCCAGATGCCTGTTGAAGCTAGCCTCGGCGCGGTCGTCCAGACCAGCGCCGATTACCTGCGCCTGGTCCAGGGCGGCCGGTCCAAATTGGTCCCGTGGACAGCCATCACGGACGCCATCAAGGCGGCGGCGGATTGCATCTACGTCGACGACTACGGCGCCGTGGGCGACGGGATCACCGACGACCTGGCGGCCATCAACGCAGCGGTCACCGCATCCTACATCACCGGCAAGACCGTATTCTTCCGCCCCAAGGTTTATGCGATCAGCGGGTCGATCACCTCGACCCAATCTGTCAGGTTCGTGGGGCCGGGCGCCACCCTCTACCGAACCAGTGATGCGCCGCACATCAATCTGGTGGCGCCCACCACCACGGCCCAGGCGATCGTCTCCATCACGCCGGAGGTCAACTACGACTATTCCCAGATTGGGGTCACTACCAAATGCTCGATGATCGAGCTGAACCCGGGCCACGGCGTCCAGGTCGGCGATCTGATCAAGATCGGCAGCGACGACAATCTAGCGGGCACCGATCCGGCGCTTAACGCCCGTTGCGGCGAGAACCAATGGGTTGGCGCTGTCATCGGGAACGACGTCTATACACTCACCCGCTTGCGCGACACCTATACGACCAATCCCAGGCTCAACATCTACAACCAGGCGATCAACTTCGATATCAGGGATCTGGAATTTACATCGGTCAATATCACGACGTTTTCCTCCTCCTGCATCGACGTCACGACCGCCCGCACGCCGAAACTGATCGACCTGTCCTGCCCAGCCAGCGGCTCGGCATTCATCCAGTTTAACTCCTGTGTCGGTCACGAGACCGAGCGCTGCGTCGCGCTGAATTTGCGCAACGACACGCTGAATGGCGGCTTCGGGTATGGCCTCTTGGAGAACAGCTGCGAGGGCGGCAGGACCCGCGGCTGCTTCTACTTCAATTGTCGCCACGGCACTACCACGGGAACCAGCCAGTCCACCACGAACGATGATCTGCGCAAGTACGGCCGCACCCGCAACTCGGTGATCTCCGCATGTACATCGATGGGTTGCACCGGCTCGAACTTCGACACCCACCAAGACGCGGAGATGATCACCTTCATCGGCTGCAAGTCCTTCGGTTCGCCGCGAGGTTACAACGGCACGGGCGCGGGCTTCACAATCCGCGGCCACAAGATCAGCCTTATCGGCTGCTCTGACGACGGATCGCAAACCTCCGTCTCGCCTGTGACAAACTATGCCGGCATGACGGGCGATATCGAGATCACCAATTTCACATCGCGCAATTCGAATGTTCCGTTTGAGATCAGCGGCCGGATCGGACAGCCGATCAACGGCATCAGAATCATCAACCCAACGGTCGAGACAACCAGTGTATTTGCGCTAACCGGCACTTATTTCGACGCCGAATTGATCAACCCGCGCTTCACATTCACGGGGGCGACGCCGAATATCAATGTCGTGAGGCTCGGGGTATCGACGACCCTGCGCGTCGAAGGCGGCGCCTTCGACTATACCCAGAACACGCAAACCGGACACATCGCTTTCGCGGTCACAGATCCGACAGCTTCACTCTACGCCTACAATCCCCGCGTCATCGCCACCGCAGGCCAGGCGCGCTGCTGGGGCTCGACCTCGGACCTGAACGGCAACTTCATCACCCCGACGATGCTCCGCGTGCTCGGAGGCCAGAGCAATGTCGGGATGGTGAATGGGGCCGTTCTCACGGCTGGCGTTCTGACGAACATCGATATGGATGTCGGGGTCGACGATGGCCGCGGCGGCGTCACCGGGATCATTATCCTTGACCCTGTCGCCGCCGGGAACCTGAATATCGCGCTGGGGATCATTGGCTCACCCCAAATCAATTGCCGCATCCAGGCCGATTTTCCGGGCATCGTGGTCAACTCCATCGACCCGCCGGTGTTCGACGGGCAGGAACTGACGATCCACAACCGCTACAACTCAGCGGCTCCGTTCCTGATCAACCACAACATCTCAGGCCTGATCGCTACCGAGCGTCCGGTCTGGCTACGTCCCGGCCAGTCCGTCACGCTGAAGGCGATCTTCGGTCTCTGGACCAGCCGCGGCGCCCATGGGGTCGAGCTTCATCCCGGCTATCGAGTGGGCCGCTGGTATGGGCCGGGGTTCACGGCGACCAACGATATCGCCGTGGTCGCCAACAACCTCTATGCGCTCCCGATCGTCATCCACGAGGGCACCAAGCTCACGCCGGCCTTGTTCCAAGCACTCGGGGTTTATGTGGCTACGGGGGCGAGCGGCAACGTCAAGATGGCGCTCTACGACACCCAGAACGGTGTCCCAACCAACCTCATCGTCGAGACGTCGGCCGACGTCTCGACGGCGGCTGCTGGTGATGCCCAATGCGCGCTTCCCGCCAATATCTCGCTTGCGCCGGGCGTCTACTGGCCGGCGTCGTGCTTCAGCGGAACTCCCACGATCCGCTCGATCGGCGCCGATACGGCCATGGGCCAGATCCTGGGGTCAAGTTCAGTTATTGGGACCATGAGCCCGACGTCGAACACGCGAGGGGTCAATGGCGGCGCGCTGACCTATGTGACCGGCTCTCCCTTCTTCCCGGCCACATTCCCGGCCTTCACCTATATCAACTCGGTCGCTGCGGCGCCGATCGGCACGATCCAGGCGGCCTGAGCCCAAACCCCCTATTTCGGAGATCCCCATGCTGAAACGCCTGCTCATCGCGGGGGCGGCGCTGTGCGCGCTGGCGACGGCCGCCGAGGCCGCCACAACGCTGACCAGCCAGCCGGCCCAATACAAGGGTCCTGGCGGCTCCTACCTTCCCGCCGGCGTCACCCATGTCGTGGGACAGATCGCGGGAAACGGCGCGGCCTGCATTATCGGCATCGACGCCAATTGCCTGTTGCCTGGAACGAGCAGCGGCGGCGCCGGCGGAGCGGTCACCGGCGCAGCCAGTTCGTTTGTCGATGGCTGGAACGTCACGCTGGGCACTGAGGGCGACACGGCCCAGACCGACCCGACCCAGAGCGCCAGCCAGATGGCGATCGACAAGGGCATCCTGCAGGTCCTCAACCAACTCCACACCGACAACCTGTCGCCGGCCTCGGTCACGATCTCGGATGGAGCCTTCGCCACCTTCGGCGCCAAGGCCGACAACTACGTCACCGACCCGACCAGCACGACCGCGACCTTCATGGCGATCATCAAGGGGTTGCTTTACGGGTTGGAGCAGCCGGCGACCCTGGCGGGGGGGAACATAGCCGCCATAGTCGGCACCACGGGCTCCGCCGCCAACAACGTCTACGGCGTCTCCACCTATTCGGCGGCGGGCGGAACAGGCAACGCCCTGCTGACCAACAGCGCCGTCGCCATCGCCACCGGCGCGCGCAGCCTCTACGGCTGGGACTGCCGCAATAACGTGGCCGCCGACGTCTATCTCCAGTGGTTCGACGTGGCGTCCGGGTCCGTTACCCTCGGAACCACGGTCCCGAAGTTCGCCACCTGGCTCCCCGCCAATGGCGGCGACAAAGAATATCTCGGCGGCGAAGGCAAGATCGCCTTCGCAACCGACCTCACCCTGGCGGCGACCACGACACCGACTGGGTCAACAGCGCCGGCGACCGGCGTTCAATGCACCATCAGCTACAAGTAAGGAGCGCACCGATGCGCCGATTTTCCGCTCTACTCATCGCAGCTCTGGCGTGGCTGGCCTGCGGGCCGGTGTTTGCGGCGGCAGTGTATATTCCGTATCAGCCGGACAAACTCCAGGGTGTCGCCGACAAGACCGGCATGATCGGCGGTTTCCCTGGGACGCAGATCTCGTCCGGCTCGACCTCGACCACGTTCCGTCACCATGTGCATATCTCCACGCTGACGGGGGCCTATAATCCGCAGCTGGTCTATAGCTGCAGCTACATCGTGAACGCTGGCGAGGACTCGGCTTGCCCGAACGCCATGACCATCAAGGCGGTCCTGGCCTACAATGGCGTGAACTATCCGGTCTCGATCGGGGGCTCGACCACCAGCTATAGCCTCGGCACCGGCGCGACTGTGATCAGCGACCCGATCGGAGTGACGATTCCGGCCGGCGCCGACGTCTATATCTGCACTTACGTGACGGTCGCGTCTGGCGGCTGGCCGCAGGGCAGGGCGCTGGCCTCCGCAACCGGCGGGGAAGGCTCAAGTGGGACCAACGGCGCGGACGATACCGGCGCCTGCGCGGCTGGCACAGGCATGACGACGGGGGGCTATTCCTTCGGCCCGATGGCGCTCGTCGGTCACCCGTTGATCCGCGGCCAGAAATCCATCGGCCTTGTCGGCGATAGCATCTGCGCCGGCTCTGGCGACGCCTACAACACCGCTACTGGCGTTGCTGGCTATCTGGAACGCGCGCTCGGCAACAGCACCGCCGTGTTGACCTCCTGCCGCTCCAGCGACCAGATCAACTTCTTTCTGGCGCACTCGACCTGGCGGCTGTCGCATTTCCCGCAATACATCACGTCGGTGATCGACGAGATGGGGACGAACGACATCTTCACCCATGGCGACAGCGCCGGGACCGTCGAAACCAATCTCACCTCGCTTTGGACTGAATTCACTGCTCGTGGCGTCGCGGCGTTCCAGACCACACTGATGCCTCGCACCACGTCGACAGACCTCTGGACAACGGCGGCGAACCAAACGCCCGCCGCCGCCGAGAGCGTTCGCACCACGGTGAATGATTGGATCAGGACCAGCCCTGCCCCGCTGACTGGCTATTTCGAGGCGGCGAACCTCGTCGAGGTGAACTCGTCTGGGACGCTGACCCAGGATGGCGGCCGTTGGAATACCGCCGGCGCCTTCACCATCACCGGCAACACCCACACGTCAACGACGATCGACAACCTCTCGACCACATCAGGCCTTGTGGCGGGGATGCCGGTGAACTGCTCCGGCTGCGCCTCGGGAACGCAGATCAGCTCCATCAACACGGGCGCGTCGAGCATGGTGGTGTCGATCGCCACGACCTCGACGCTCACCGGCACCAATTTGGCGATCAACCCGCCGACCTATGACGGTATCCACCCGTCAATGGCTATGACGCCGACGCTGGCCGGAGCGATCACCATCAGCAAGCTGCAGTGATCGCTCAGAGCAGCGCCCTTTTCGCTGGCGCCGGCGATGCTGGGCGCCCGCACTACCTACGGATTGATTGCGGATCTGGACGGTCGGTCAGTTCGCCGCCCGGAAGCACGCTGGTACATAGTATGGCGAAGGCGAAGATTACCAACAGGCCTATGGCTGCACACTGGGCCTGGGCCTGATTCCGCACTCGGAAAAATCGCTCATCGCCTTCTACAGCAACAGCCTCTTGGCCGAGTTCGGCATGGGCTGCGTGCTGGGCGCCCTGATCCAGAATGGCTTGGCTGAGCGTGAGCCGCCCTGGACGGGAATGGCCTTGATCGCCTTGTCGGTCGCTTCCTTCTTCGGCTTCGCGTTGCTTCCCTCCCTTGCAAGGGGGATCGCCTGGGGCATTCCGGCCGCTCTTTTCGTCAGCGGTTGGGTGTTCAATGAGCGGACCCGCGGAACGCACCGGCTACCCTTGCTGCAGCTGCTCGGAGACGCATCCTACGCGATCTACCTCTCGCATGTGATCGTGCTCTCGGCGCTGTTCCAACTCGCGCGCCATTTCGCCAAGTCGGTCCCGACCGAGATCGCGGCTTCCGTCGTGATCACGCTGACCTGCATCGGCGCCGGCGTCGGCGTCTACTGGTTCATCGAGCGCCCGATCATCAACTGGTTCAAAACCCCTCGGCTGAAGCCGGCGATCGCGCCCGCGGAATAGCCGCCGGGGGTGACGCCCCCGGAGACCCCACATGCTCAAATCATCAGCAGTCGCGGCTTCGCGCCGTGGCCTGATCACTGGCGCAGTTGCGGCTGCGGCCTATGCGGCGGCGCCCAAGGACGCTGGCGCCATGCTGGCGGGGCGTCAGCGGACGCTCAACATCGCCTCCACCGGACTTCACGCCGCCGACCAAGCGACGTGGGAGGGCTGGCTGGGCCGCAAGGGCGACGCCATCGCCTTCTATGGCGGCTTCACTCTATCCTTGAGCGATTTCGACTACGGCTCATTGAGCTATATGTTCAGATCGGGCAACCTGGCGTCACTGGCGGCGAATTACAGCGTCATCTCGATCTCGCTCCCGCTGTTCTGCACGCCATCGGCGGGTTACGGGACCGAAAGCCTGGCGACGGTCGCGCCGGGCGGCTCGCTGAACGCCGCCTATGTCACGCACCAGACCTCGATCGCCAACTATCTGGCCTCGGTGATCCCGTCGAACGTCAAGCGGATCATCCTTCGGCTCGGATGGGAGTTCAACGGCAACTGGTATCCCCATTGTCCAGGCAACGCCATCAACAGCGGCCTCTCGCTCGCCGCCAACGCCGTCCTCTACGACCAGATCGTCGGCCAGTATTACGCGATCCTGCTGGCGACGGGATTGCCCTTCGAGCTGTGGTTCCCGCTGGCCGCCGGTAACAACGGGGCCGGGTGGTCCTGGGACTGGACGCAGGCATTCAACCCGGCGCGGGGCTATGTCGGCATCAGCCTTGACCGCTACTATACCCCGGTCAGCGTCGGCGGCTTCGACAACAACAATTCCTCGACGGCCTGGACCAACGCCCTGAATGGTCAAGTCGGGCTGACCGCCATCGCCAATTTCGCTCTGGCGCAGGGCCTGCCTCTCGGCGTCCACGAATGGGGCCAGAACATCGACGACCTGAATTGGTTCAACCTCTTCACCGCCTGGATGAAGTCCAAGCGCGTCGCGTTCCAAGGCTACTTCGAGGACCTGGAGCTGACCACCACCCCGACCTGGTCGCTCAGCGGCGGCCAGTATCCGACGATCGGCGCAGCCTACCAAGCCGCCTTCGGCCCGTAGGCCCCCAAAGGATCCCCACATGCTGATACTGACCAAGCGCGCGGCGCTCCGCGTGATCGCGGCCCTGTGCGCCGTGTTGTCCATAGCGGCCCCGGTCCTCGCCAAGCCGCTCACCTGGGCGCCGCCGGTCCTGGCCAAGCCGCTCGAGGTCGCCATCCCGTCCGCGCCTGGCGCGTTCCAGTTCAACGCCCACGGCCGCGACTGCCATGTGACCTGGCCGGCGACGAAGCATGTCGGGTCGGTTCAGATCTTCAACTGCGCGAACCTGGTCTCGATCGGCGGCTGGAATCCCGTCCCGCCGGCGCTGACCTCGACGGGCGCGGTCGACACCACGAACAGCCCTCCGATCCGCATCCTGGAGATCAACACCACCTATCCCGGCGTGAGCCACATCGAGGGCCTGCTGGGCGACGCCTCTGCCGGCGGGATGTCGGACGGCATCGACATCACCGCGCCGGCCCAGACGGTGCAGATCGAGAACGTCCGCATCGACGGCATCTATGGCTTCTACGATCAGTTCCACGCCGACTGCGTCCAGCCCTTCGGCGGGGTGAAGCTGCTGCGGATCGACGGCTTCACCTGCCGCACCGGCTATCAGGGCCTTTCCATCTGGCCGGTGACCGGGTCGCCCTCGGCCTGGTGGGCGTCGCTCTATCGGGTCAACATCGTCTCGACCGGCGCAGCGATCTGGGGCGCCCACAATTCGGGCGGCTATCTCTATTGGCCGTGCCGCGACGCTTCATGCGTGAACGTGGCCAACACCCACCTGACCCAGGTCTATCTCCAGCCCCGCGCTGCGACGCCGGCCGCCTCAATGGTCTGGACCGGCGCCGCCCTGACGCCCCTCGCTGGGATCATCAGCTTTCCCGGCCTGCCGATCGACGGCCATGTGACCTTGGGGCCGCCGCCGGCGGGCGATTTCGTCCCGGCCGGCATGGCGGGGCCCGCCTACGTCTCGCCGGGCTACGCGCCGGCTCCCTGAGCTGAGCAATTTGCATTTTTTGCAAACTCCCCCCTGAACGGAAATCCAAAATGACCGATCTGACCAAGCCCACCTGGTTGCGCGGAATGCTGTCCGGCGCAGACAACGTCTCGCCAGCCATCGCCCGGGTCCTCTCCTTCGTCGTCGTCCTCGCCGTCCTCGTCTTCCTGATCATCGGCCTACCGGCTGTCGTGACCTGGTCGATGTGGCTGCAAAAGGTCGCCCCGACTCAGTGGTTCGCGCTGCTCTCGTCCCTGGGGACGTATGTCCCGGTGATCCTGCTCGCGCTGGCGACCTTCGCGACCGGGTTCATCCGGCTCACGGCGCAGACTGAGCCGGCGCCAGCTCCGCCGCCGGCCGAGGGCCAGTAGGATGGACGACCGGACCATCCTGGCGCTCAACGCCTTCGAGGAGGCGAACCTGGAGCCGGATGATGGGGTCGCTGCCATCGTGCGTGTCTGCCTCAACCGGATGGCCAGGAAATACGAGAGCGACGGCACCGTGGCCGGGACCGTGTTCAAACACGCTCAGTTCTCATGGGCCGAGTTCGCCATGGTCGACGGCCACTATACCCGCGTCGCGTTCACGCCAGAGGAAGTGCAGGCGAGGGCGACGCATCTCCTGGCCCAGGCGCAGGCCTACGCCCACGCCTGGAGCCGGGCGACGGATATCACGGACAGGGTGGTGGCCGGGACATACGCCGGGGCACTCTACGACGCCCTAACGGCCGACGCCGTCCTCTACCTGAACCCGACCCTGTCCAGCGCGCCTTGGGCGACGCCCGCCAAACGGATTTGCGTCATTGGCCGACACGAGTTTTTCAGGGCCTGATCAGGCGGCCTCCATGAGCCGCTTGGCGGCGGTGACCAGAAAGCCGGATCGGGTAAAGCCATGGCTCTCGGCGTAGGCGTCGATCTCCCGAAGGGCGTCTTCCGGAACCGTGACGTTCACCCTGATCGCCTTGGCCTTGATGTCAGCCGGAATCAGAATGGCGACGCCATCCCGGTTGTCAGGATCGTGCATCACGGCGTCTAGGTTCGAGGGCTCGGGGATCGCTTCGCCGTCCTCGATCATACCCTCGATGTGGAGAGCCAGGGCTTCGGCGCCCATGCGCCTAGCTTCATCGAGGTTGACGCCGGCGGAGATGCAGCCGGGAAAGTCGGGGAACGAGACGCCGTAATCGCTTTCGGCGTCCTTGTGGATCAAGGCGATATAGTGGGCCATCTGCTTACCTCAGTTTGATCCCGGCTTGCTTCTCGATCGAGCGGAGCGTTCCGGCCGGGATGTCCTTCTTGGGATGGGGAACCGTCACGCGCCCCGCCTTCGTCGGATGCTTGAACTGCTTGTGCGAGCCCTTTTGGGCGACCTCATACCATCCGTCGGCTTTGATCGCGTCGATGACTTCGCGGCTGTTCATGTGTGTTTGTATACACACTTGAGGCTTCCCGGTCAAGCCAGCGTGCGCCTTTATACACACCGCAATGTCGCCCAAAGGCCCCTCCATGCCCGCATTCCTGATCCCATTTCTGACCAACCCAAAGGTCTGGGCAGGCCTCGGCCTCGCCCTGCTGCTGGCCTTCGCCGGCGTCCAGACGGTTCGCCTCGATCATGCCAAGTCGGACCTCGCCGCCGCGCGCGCCGCGCAGATCGACCCCGCCACGAAGCGGAGCTGGCAGGCCGAGGAACTGGCCGACGCCCAGAACCTGGCTACGGCGCGCGCGAACTTTGACCAAGCCAATGCATCTCTGGCCACAGAGCAAGCCTCAGTGGCGGCCCTTAAGGCTGCGGACGCCGCCGATAGCGCCAAGGCCTCCGCAGCCGTCCAGCAAGCCCGTGCCGCCACGGCGACCCTATCCAAGCGCGAGGCGGAGCTGGCGGCGCTGAAGCCGGCCGGCGATGCCTGCGCCCAGGCCGATACGATCCTGTCTCAAGGAGCGACGCCGTGAAGTTGACCGCCATCGTTCTCGCCTGCCTCGCGCTCAGCGCCTGCGCCGCTGTTCCGACGCCCGACCCGAAGGTCATCTATCGGGACAACCCCGTCGTCGTCACCGAGAAGTGCAAGCCCGACCCGGCACCCACGAAGCCGGATTTCGCCGACAGTGACGCCGCGCTCAAGGCAGCGCCGAACATGGCGGAGCGGGCCAGGCTCTACGTCATCGGCCGGCTGCAACGGATCGCCTACGAGGGCGAGCTTGAAGCCGCACTGAGCGGCTGCACCGGCGCAGCGCCCTAATCCGGGCTGAGCTGTAGCAACCAAACCACCCATCGAGCGTAACGGGGGAATGACGAGTGGATCCGAATTGGGTGGGTGCCGGCGCGGCGCTTCTGGTCGCCAGCATTACAGCCGCAGGGGCCTTGATCAGCCATGGCCAGCACAAGCGCCAGAATGACCAGAACGCCGAAGACATCAAGGCGCTGGAGGGACGGGTGACGAACCTGGAAAAGCTGCCCGGCGCCGTGGAAGGCCTGACGCGGAGCATCGAGCATTTCGGCGAGCGCATGGCCGACAGCCAAAAGCTATACGCCTCCGAACTCGCGCGCCTGGCCGATCAGACCGCGGCAGGTCATAAATTGATGGAGAGCCAACTAGCCGGGTTTAAGGAACTTTCTGATAGCCGGCTTTCCGAAATGACGGAGAATGTCAGGGCGATCCGAGCCACCCTTGACGAACAGCGGTCATTTGCCCCGGCGGCGCGGGCGACGAGGGTTCGAGGAGCCTAGTCCTGGGCCGGTGCAAGCCTACTTCCAGGTTCGCGGTTGTGGTCGGGATGGTTGCGATGCTCGTGTTGGTCTGAATGACAGCACGGCGCGCAGCGGAGCGACGTACCGAGCGACGGCTTTTGCGACCTCTTTCCGCAAGAATCGAGCGTCAACAAGCACCCAATCTTGGCGGCGATCCTTAATATTCATTTCGACGCCTCAGTCCTTTCAATATGGGGTGTGCGGCCTCTATCGTCTCGCGCACCAGGTACAACGCGAAAACCACCGCATCGGCTACCCAGATGGCGATTTCAAGGAAGGACCCGCCTTTCCAGACCCATGCTGGGCCGCCGAAGCGGGCTTCAGCCCATTTGAAAAATGATCCGAGCCCTGCACCCACGAGCGTCACGATCGCGCAAAGCACTGCGCCGACCAAGATCTGGATCACGAACTGAACAGCAATCGTGGCCCTTGGGCTGAACATCAAGCCGGATTGCTGTCGCTTTCGCTGGCCTAAGCGCTCGCCGATTCGAGTGATAACATAACGCTCCAGGATCGCCTCGCCTTCAGCGCGGATCTCCCGAAACGTCTTCTCGTGGCACTGATCCCACAATGGCATGAGGTCGCCCTCGACCTCGTCGAAGCGCCTGTCTTGAGGGATATTCCTCTCTTCGATCATCCAGTGCTGTTGGACATATCGGCCGACAGCCGCCAGCCACTTCGCCTCGACAGTATCATCCTGCCGAAAGTCCCGAACGAAGCGGAGCCGAGCCTCGGGATAGGAGACGGAGCCGAAATCCTCGGGCTTAAGGCCGCCACGCATCAGCACGCTCCCCCAAGCGGGTACGCCTGGCGCCTATGCAGGGACGGGTTCTGAAACGAGTTCGGAGACGCGCTTGTCGATCTCGATTCGCGCCTGGATCTCGATGTCCAGTTTGCCTTCTTCGCGGAGAACCTCTTCCGCCCGCAAAGCGAAGGCCCGCATTTCCTCATCGCGCTGGCGGTCTTCGTCTCGGCCCAGCCCCACCGGATATTGAGTCGGAGTGTCCATGCCAAACTCCCGCTAGCGCAAGGCGCGGTGCGCCCAGCGCTGTCATATGCCGATTCACGTCCTAAGAACCAATAAACGCCACCCCTGACGGGCCGGGTCTCCTTGCGGACGCGCGACCCCTCATGGGGCGGCGACTCATGCATATGGGAGCATGTACCGCAAGCGGGAACGTCTTCTGGAGGGTGGGTTAGCATTAAATTCTGTCCATCGAGACAGGTAGCGCGAGGTCAGCGCCGTCCTCGCAGCGCGATAGCAATGACACCCTTCTGCAGGATGCGGCGATGAGGATTTCGCGTCTGCTCAAGACGGAGAACCTATGCTGCTGCGATTTCCCGCCCTGCGAACACGCCGCCGCTGCGGCAGCCAATAGACCGCGCCCCATTGTCACGTCCCCCAATACCGCTCGCGCGCAACGGCGCGGCACCACCCAGTTCAACTCTGGGCGTCAGGGGAAAACTGTCAAGCAACAATCAGCGCGATAGCGTGGTGCGGCTATATTCGGCCAGGTTCTTGTGCCTCGGTGTGGGCCGGGGCGCTTTCGTCGTTTCAGGCTCAGAGCCAGCTCTTGATCAGCTCCACCGGCACGTCCAGGGCGGCGGCGAAGTCTGCGGCGCGACGGACACCACGGCGGGCGCCGGTCTCAATCTGGCTGATGTTGTTCTGCGTACTGCCGATTCGGGTGGCGAGCTCGGCTTGATCCAGGCCCCGCCACTTGCGCAGCACCTTGATGGCGTTCTCGCCTTCGCGGATGCGGCGCAGCAGGTCCAGGGGCAGCGCGAAGCCATCGTCTTCGGCGCGCGCCTCGGTGAAGGCGGCTATGTCATCGGCTTCGTCCTCGTCGTCGCTATCGGCGAGGCGGCCCGCCAGGACGAGCCAGTCGGCCCAGGTCAGGACAGCGAAGGCGGGCGCGCCGGCGGCGTCATGCAACACGGTCGGGGAAGGAATGGCTTTGGTCATGTCGGGTCTCGGAAAGGGGTCAGCACCCACGACCAGCACAATAGCAATAACGCGCACATTTCGTAAGCACGCTTCAAAGAAGTATTCGCATTTATGAGGGGTTCCGCCCTGATGGCTGGCAACCAGCGTGCCTCTGGCCTCAAAGTTCAGCCTGGAATAGATCGACCCCCTGTGAGCCCCGGTCCCGAAGCGGCTGACCAGATCGGCGGTCACCGATGGGCGAGATGTTCTGCGGAAATTCCAGCGGCACGTAAGCGCCCTGAAATAGAGCGGGGGCGCTGTCCGGGCTCGTTCAATCTGATTTCTGGGGGAATTTTAGGGGGATTCGGCCTAGCCAGAAGCCATAAGTAACTGATTCTGCTGGTGGACGCGACAGGGATTGAACCTGTGACCCCTACGATGTCAACGTAGTGCTCTCCCGCTGAGCTACGCGTCCCCGGCAGGAAGCGGGGTGTATATAGGCGCCGGAGCGAGCCCGCAAGCGCCTCTGAAGGCTCCGTTCAAGCGGCGATCATTCGCTCGACCTCGGCGACGATCTCGCGCAGGTGCACGGGCTTGGACAGCACCTTGGCCCCGGCGGGGGCGCGGTCGCCGGC
>FSVV01000061.1_pt1 | contig 21915 bp, 21 predicted proteins | sample 1637831 | NCBI WGS metagenome assembly FSVV01 (sample SAMEA3914789, study PRJEB12502) | metagenome | biome: forest; material: soil | place: Canada | collected 2011-07-03 | depth 0.3 m
CCCGCCGGCGCAGAATGATTTATCGCCGGCTCCGGTTAGAACGACTACCCCTATACTGCCATCATCGCCGACTTCCGCCAGCGTATCTCCGAGCGCCTGGAAGGTGGAGTAGTCAAACGCATTATAGCGGTCTTCTCGATTGAAGGTGATCCACGCAACCCCGCCACGCTTCTCCAGGATTATTTGACGCTCGTCTTTGGCCGCCATTGTTGTCGCTCCCTGTTAATTCATCGAACCGGCGGTCGCGCAGCGCCGGCTATGGCTTCGTTGATCGATTGAGCCTCTGCGCGAGGGCTGTCGCGGCCCCACGATGGGCTTCGCTATGATGCGCCATCGCCTGGAAGGCCGCTGACATCGCCAGCAGGTTGGAAAGCGAGGCTTGCGGCGCTTCGTTCAGCAAACGCTTGGCAAGGCGAAGGGCGCCTGGAGGATTGGCGGCGATCTGGCCCGCCAGGCGGTTGGCTTCATCGGCGAGGTCGGTGTCATCGACCACTGACGACACCAGACCCCAGTTCAGCGCATCCAGAGCCGACACCGGCGCGCCGGTAAAGATCATTTGCGCCGCCCGTGCCGGCCCGATCGCCCGATTCAGGAACCAGACGCCGCCATCGCCCGGAATCAAGCCGAGCTTGACGAACACTTCCGAGAAGCTTGCCCCGGTCGACGCGACACGCAGGTCGCACATGCAAGCAAGGTCGCAGCCGGCGCCCACCGCCGGTCCGTTGACCGCGGCGATGACTGGAATATCCAACCGCTCGAATGCGCGCGGAATCCTATGAACATGATCCCGGTACCGGTCGCTGATGGTCATGGGATCGCCGGCGAACATTCCGCGGGCTTCAGCCATCTCGCTGACATTGCCGCCCGCGCAGAACGCGCGGCCCGCGCCGGTCAGAATGATACACGCGATCGTCTTGTCGGCCCCTGCGCGGGCGAAACAGGTCTCGAATTCAGTAAAATCAGACTCATAAAGCAGTGCGTTCAGCACTTCCGGTCGGTTCATGGTCAGGGTGACGACACCGCCGTCTTGGCGCCAGTCCAGGAAGGGTTGGGTCATGTGGTTTGGCTTTCTCCCCGCGCCAGCTCCGCTGAATCCCGCCTAACACGGGCTTGACGCAATTCCAAATGCAGAACCATCATCTGCGTACAGAATTGCGCTTTACACCATTGGCTGCGGATCGCATACAGAAGGCACAAGGGTGGCCGCCGGCGGCGGCGCATGCGCCGCGCGGCGATGGGGCAGGCGCCCGTCCTCGGAGGAAGCTCGTCGATGAAGGTCGATTCGCAATTTGCGATCATGGAAGGGATAGTCTTGCCGGACTATGCCGACGTCGCGGCCGTAAGGTCATGGCTGAAGCAGATGATGTCCGGCGGCATGCTGAAGCCGAAGGGCGACGACGACGTGGCGGTCGAGGCGCTGCAGATTGGGGGCCCGGCCGGCGCTCCCGATCTCGGCATACGCCTCTATCGTCCGCGATCTGCAAGCCCTGCAGCGGCGCTCATCCATTTGCATGGCGGCTCGCTCATCATGGGCGACCTCGACATGGAAGATGCGGTTTGTCGACGTTATTGCCGTGAGGCTGGCTGCCTGGTGGTCGGCGTCGACTATCGCCTGGCGCCGGAGAACCGCTATCCCGCACAGGTGGAGGACGCCTACGCGGCGCTGGTCTGGACGGCCGCGAATATGGGCGAGCTGGGTCTGCGGGGCGGCCGTATCGCGATCGGCGGCCACAGTTGCGGCGGCCTTCTCGCCGCCGCCGTTTCGATCATGGCGCGGGACCGCGGCGGGCCGAGCCTCGCGCTTCAACTCATGATCTATCCGGCCCTGGATGACCGGATGGATACGCCATCGATGCATCAGGGCTTCCCTTTCGATGTGCCCTCGCGCGCCATAATCGGCCATATGTGGCGTCACTATCTCGGTGGTCCCGGCGTTGCCGCTTCGCCTTACGCCGCGCCTGCGCGCGCGACCGATCTGAGCGGACTGCCGCCCGCCTATCTGGAGGCGGGTGCGATCGACCGCGTCCGTGACGAAACCATCGCCTACGCCTCACGGTTGCTCCAGGCCGGAATTCCGGCCGAGCTCCATATTCTGGCCGGCGCGGTCCACGGTTTCGATGTCGTGACTGGGGCCGAAATCACGGAACGCGCATACGCCACCCGCGCCGCGGCGCTTCGCCGGGCGTTCTTGGCGTGACGAGCGCGTTTCAGAAGGAGATGATGGTGGACGCGCAGAAGCTCTTCGAGGTGGTCGACCGGCACAACCAGGCCGAATACGAAGGCGACCTCGAAGCGACGATGGCTACCGTTGGTCCTGATCCCGATTTCCACATCTATCCCTTGGGTCTACATCTGACGACCCGAGAGGAGGTGGCGGCCTATTACAAGGGGCTCTACGACGCGGGCTTCAAGGAATACGACGCCAATGTCCGCAACCGATGGGCGGTCGATGGAGAGACCGTCGTCGTCGAGGTGGACGTCGAGGTCTGGATCAAGGGCGACTTCATGGGCGTCAAGCTCGAAGAGGCCCAGAAGGTGCGGATCCCGCAAATCGCGATCCTCACCATCCGCGACGGCCTTGTCGCCGGCGAGCGGTCCTATTTCGATCTCCATTCCATCCTGCAACAGGTCCAGGGAGGCCAGGAGGAAGGCGGCGGCGCTCCTACCATCCAGGAGCGGAACAAGGCGCTCGTCCGGCTATTATTCGAGGCGATGAGCGCTAGCGACACTGCCGCCGTGGGGGCGCTACTGGCCGACGACGTGCGTTGGGAACTGCCATATCATCCCGATCATTCGAGCCTGTCGGGCGCCTTCACGCGCGATGGGATCCTTGGCCTGCTCGCGGAGCTTAAGCACAGCATGCCGGGGGGTCTTCACTTCACCTTGCATGCGCTTACCGCCGAGGACGACCGCGTGGCCGTCGAGGCGGAAAGCCATGCCGAGACTCCGGTCGGGACCTTCCACAATCGATATCATTTCCTCATGCAGCTGCGCGACGGGAAGATCATCGGCGGAAAGGAATATGCCGACAGCGCCATGATGGCGAGTTTCGCCAAGCGCTTCAGCGCCGCGTGAGTTCAGAGGCGGGAACGAGAGAGTCAGCCCGTGGACGTCAGGCATATCGGCCGTTCTGGCCTTCAAGTCTCAGCCGTCGGACTTGGCTGCGGCAACTTCGGGTGGGTCAACGACGCTGAGGAGACATGCGCCATCGTGCATCGCGCGCTGGACCTCGGCGTCACATTGTTTGACACCTCGGACTACTATGGGGCTGGAGCCTCAGAGGAGTTCCTCGGCGCCGCCTTGGGCGAGCGCCGCAAGGCCGTGGTGGTGGCGACCAAGTTTGGCATGCCGCGCAATGGCGCGGGAACCTTCGACCGTCCAAGCTCCGGCGATGGGTCGCGGCGCGAGATCATGTCGGCGGTCGAGGGCAGCCTGCGCCGGCTGAAGACCGATTGGATCGATCTTTACCAGCTTCATTGGCCGGACGTTGCCACGCCGATCGAGGAGACGCTCCGCGCGCTGGAGGACCTGATCCGTCAAGGCAAGGTCCGATATATCGGTTGCTCGAATCTGCCCGTCTGGCGTGTCGCCGACGCGGCGTGGACGGCGCGCGACCAGGGATTGAACGCCTTCGTTTCCACCCAGGACGAATACAGCCTGCTGCAGCGCGACGCCGATCGGGAGCGGATACCCGCCGCCCAGGCCTATGGCTTGGGCTTGATCCCCTATTTCCCGCTCGCAAACGGCATGTTGACTGGCAAGTATCGCCGAGGCGGGGATTTCGCAGCGGATAGTCGCTTCGCCAAGCTGCCAGTCATGGCCGATCGCGTGGTCAACGAGCGCGCCTGGAACATCGTCGAGGCGCTTTCGGCCTTCTGCGAGGCGCGAGGACACAGTCTCGTCGAGCTCGCGTTCTCCTGGCTGCTGTCGCGGCCCACGGTCTGCAGCGTGATCGCCGGGGCGAGCCGGCCCTCGCAGATCGACGCGAACGTGGCGGCGACCGGCTGGACGCTCAGCACAGAAGACCTGGTCGAGATCGATAGACTCACGCTCGGCGGCGCCTGACCGACGCAGGAAAATTGGATGAGGTTTTAAGATGACGATCGAGGCGGGCGAGACGTCCGAAGCCAAGCCAAAGCTATTCGTCCATGAAGGTCTTGTGGAGCAGGGCGTAGACGGATGGCGCCTGATTGGCTCGAGATGCACCGATTGTGGAGAGCTGCGCTTTCCAAGTGCGCGCGCCTGTCCGGCATGTTTCGCGCCAGCGGAACGGCTTGCACGCCACGCTCTGCCGCAGACCGGCCATGTCTACACCTTTTCGCGCGTTCTGCGCGGCTCGCCGCCCTTCGGCGGCAGCTATGTGCTGGCCTGGGTGCAGCTCGACGGCGGGCCGCGCGTGTTCTGTCAGCTCGATTGTGAGTTCGAGGCAGAGGTCTTCGGCAGCCCCTGCGAACTGGTGGTCGGCGCCCTTTGGGAAACCGAAGACGCGGTCGGCGTCGGGTACAAATTCAAGGTGACGCAGTCATGAAAATCCGGATGCGGGATGGCGGCTCGATGAAGGTCGGGCTGATCGGCGTCGGCCAAACGCCCTTCATGAAGCAAGCCGGTCGCGATCCGATGGATCTGGCGGGCGAGGCCCTGCGCTCCGCGCTCGAGGACGCCGGCGTTCCGTTCGGCGACGTCGAACTGGCCGTGGCCGGCACGGTCTACGAGGGGCCCTTCCAGGGACAGCGCATTCTGATGCGTCTCGGTATGAACGGCATTCCGATCGTCAATGTGGAGAACGCCTGCTCGACGGGGACCACCGCCATTGTCGAGGCGGCGCGCTGGATACAGTCGGGGGAAGCGGACGTCGCCGTCGCGGTCGGGGTCGAACTGCTGGCTTCAAAATTCGCGAAGGGACCGATTCCGCTCGGGGATTCGCTCAAAACAGGAACGGCGTCCAAGACGCCTGATCCGTTCGAATCGAGCGGAATGACGTTTCCGTCCTACTACGGGCTGATCGCAGAGCGTCATATGGCGCTTCACGGATCGACCCGGCGTGACTGGGCCGAAATCAGCGTGAAGAACCGGCGCTACGGTTCACTCAATCCCTTTGCGCGGTTCAAGGAGGCGCCAAGCCTTGAGGAGGTGCTTGCCGCGCCGATCATCTCTTCCCCGCTCGGCAAGTGGGATTGCAGCGCCAATGCGGATGGAGCGGCGGCCATCGTGCTGGTCAGTGAGCGCGCTGCGCGGCGGTATACCCGGAAGCCGGCCTGGCTGCGGGCTGCGGCCATGGCGTCCGGAGAGTTGGGCGACCGCCTTGAGCACAACCCGATGATCGAAACCTCAGCGCGCGCCTATCAATTGGCGGGCATCGGTCCCGGGGACATCGACGTCGCCGAGGTGCACGACAACTTCTCACCAGCTGAACTCGAATGCTACGAGCAGCTCGGCTTCGCCCCCGAGGGCGAGGGGCATCATTACCTGCGGGCTGGAAAGCCGTATATCAATGGGGGCGGCGCAGCCTTCAACCCCAGCGGAGGGTTGATCGGTCGTGGCCATGCGCCGGGCGCCACGGGCATCGTCCAGCTGATTTCCGTGGTGAATCAGTTGCGCGGCGAAGCGGGGCCCCTGCAGCATGACGGCGCCAAGGCCGGTCTGACCCATACCTCGGGCGGCGGTGTCATGGATCTGGCGGCCAATGTCTCGGTGGTCATGGTGGCCACATCATGAGCCCCTCCGAGCAGATATCCACGGGCGCGATCACGCTGCCCCAGGGCTCCGTCAGTGAGATCTGCTTCGTCTCGCACGATGCACGGCGCTTTATCGCCAACTGGGCGGCGGCCTACGGGGCGGGCCCGTTCTTTGCGATGACCATGCCGGCCGAGATCGAGCACGACTATCGCGGCGCTCCGGGCAAGGACAGCTTCATGGCCGCGCTGGGCTTCATGGGCACGACCCTCATCGAAGTGATCCAGCCGCTCGATGACATGCCTTCAGTCTTCCGCGAGGTGCTGGACGCGAAGGGCGAGGGGGCCAAACACCACGTCATGCCGTCGATCCGCACCCTGTCTCCGGCGGATTTCGATGCCCTGTGCGCCCACTACGACACCCAGGGCTTCACACGGGCTCTGTCGCTGACGCCGCCCGGGATGGGGCGCAACATCCTGTTTGATGCGGTCGAGACGACGGGCGTGTTCGTCGAGGTGCTGGAGGTGTCCGAATTCGTCTACGGCCTTCTTGAGCAAATGTACGCGGCGCATCTGGCGCAGCCGGGCGACCCGGTCATGCGCGAATTCGCCGAGCTGATGAAATGAGAGGCAGGGCTCAAGCCCCCGCCGTCAGCTCCGCGTAGTAAGGCAGGTGGACCCGCACGCCGCCGTCGACCGCAAGGGTTTGGCCGGTCACGAATGCGGATTCGTCCGACGCGAGATAGACAACGGCAGCGGCGATATCGTCCGACAGGCCAAGCCGCGGCGAAAGCGTATGGCGCAACATCATCGCCAATGCCTCCGGCCCAAGCTGGTCCGCCACGGCGGGCGTGACGACCAGCCCGGGACAGATGACATTGCAGCGGATACCGTCCTTGCCGGTCTGGGTGGCGACGAACTGGGTCAGGGTCACGACCGCCGCCTTGGACACCCCATAGGCTGACCGCGCGACATCGGCCGAGAGGCCTACGCCTGATGTAACATTGATGATTGACCCGCCACCGCGCGCGCGCAGATGCGGAATGGCGGCGCGGCACACGAGCATGCTCCCCCGCAGGTTGACCTGCATGACCGTGTCCCACAGCTCGACCTCTGTGGTCTCGACGGCCCCGTCGCGGGCGACATCGGTGGTCGCGGCGTTGTTATAGACGATATCGAGACCGCCCAGTCGCCCGGCCGCGAAGTCGACCATTGCGTCGACGTCCTCTTCGCGGGCGACGTCGCATTTGATCGCAAATGCCTTGCCGCCCTGAGCTTGAACCTTCCGGGCCAGGGTCTCCACCCTATCGAGGTTTCGTCCCGCGAGGACCAGGCTCGCGCCTTGCGCGGCCATCATCAGCGCGGTAGCGGTGCCAATGCCCCCCGACGCGCCCACGATCACGGCGGCCTTCCCCGCCAGGCGGCCAGGCATCAGCCTAACCGATCGACAACAAACTTGCCGCCCACCATCACGCCGGAAATATTCTTCGGATTGGCGAGCAGGGCGATGTCGGCGACCGGATCGCCTTCCACCACCACAAGATCTGCCAGCGAACCTTCCTTGATCATGCCTTGCGCCGGATCACCCATGATCGCAGCGCCATTCACCGTAGCCCAACGCAGCAACATCTCCGCGGGCAGGCTCATGTCGCGGGCATAGACCGCAAGTTCTTCGGAGTAGATGCCGGCGACGTGCGGAGTGGCGACGATCCCGTAGTCGTCGCCCGGGACTACGCGAACGCCGGCCTTGTCCGCCAAGGGCAGCATGCGGGCGACGTTTTCGAAGTCCGCCTGATATGACGCGGCCACCGCGGGCGGCAGGACGCCCATGTCGATGAGCCGCCGCGGCAAAAGCATGCTCGGAACCCATGCGCAGCCATGTTTCGCCATGGTCTCGATGCATTCCTCATCGACCTCGTCCGCATGGTCGATGATGTCGACGCCGGCCTTGGCGGTCGCCAGAACGGCCGCGCGGCCAACGCAATGGGAGCGCACCAGCGCGCCACGATCGTGGGCCGCCTCCACCACCGCCGCCAATTCGACCGGTGTCACGTCGCGCCGTTCGTTGGGACTCATCACCCCATGGCCACCGCTGGTGAACACCTTGATGATCTGGGCGCCGCGCCTGATTTCCATGCGGGTCGCTTTGGCGAATTCGGCCGGCCCATCGCAGAAGATGTCTGCAGGGCCGAAGCTCAGCCCGTTCTTGGCGCCGCCCATGTCGTACCACCAATGGGCGTTGTCGTTGAAATTGCCCGTGGTGTTGATGTGCCGACTGCCGCACATGATGCGAGGGCCTGGGAATTTGCCGTCATTGATGGCCATCTTGAAGGAGGCGTCGATGTCGAAGGCGCAGCCGGCGCCCAGCACCCGCGTGACCCCGGAATTGAGCACCGCATCCAGGTTCCGATAGGCCATGGCGATGAGGTAGGCAGGCGGCTTGGTCATGCCGAGGGGCACGCCGACGAGCTCCTGCAACGTCAGCTTGTCATAGTCAGGGTGCCAATGGCCCGTGGTCATGCCGGGCATCACCGTCCGCCCGTTGAGATCGATCCTGCGGTCCCCCTCGCGGTCTTCGACGGGGACCGGGGAGAGCCGTGCAATCCGATCGTCCTCGACCACCACCGTCATGCGGTCCCGGCCCATCGTCTCGCCGTCGAAAACACGGGCGTTGAGGAAAACTGTTCGCGTCACTGTCGTTTCTCCCGATCCGACCGCCTGGCGTCGCTGGCGATGTAAATTTCTATATACGGATTACCATTCTCAATACCGAACCAATCCAAGAACCGTTCGCGGCTGTCAAGGTCTGGGCGATCAAATTCCACCCGTCCCTGATGGAGATCGTAACTTGGGGGGAGCGGCGGCAATATGGATTGCCCGCCGGACGACGCGGGCGTCAGGAACGACCAAGAGCCACGCTTCTGTTTAGCTGAGATCGGCCGCAGTCGAAGAATGACTGACGGTGTCCCTGGTGGTGAGCCCGATCGCGCCTTTTTGCCCGCGATTGTCTGAGGAACCGGAGCGGGGCAGAGTCCGCTTGACGCGCATCGCATTCCGAATATAGGAATGCATTCTACTAAAAGAATAATATTGGCCGCTTCGACGTCCTGAATTTCAGCGTCTCGGCCGCGCGAGAGGAGCGAAAGCGCCATGAAGGAAATGGTCCCCGACGCATCCAGCCAGCTGGGAAAGTTTATTTTCAGCAGGTTCGAGGAGCCGCCGGCCACCGAAGCCAGACCTGAGATTCAGGTCTTCCGCTACAAACGCCCCACCCTTAAGCCGGGAAAGAAGCGGGCTGGCGCGCACCTGGCCAGCACCGATATTCTGACCGCCTTCATCCAGGTATTCGAGCATGGCGGCGAGAACGTCATGCATTCCCATGCTGGCATGGATGGCTTCTGGCTGGTGCTCAGCGGCGCCGCCCGCTTCTATACGGGCGATGGCAAGACCTACGATGTCGGACGGCTGGAAGGCGTCTGCACGCCGCGGAATCTGAAGTATTGGTTCGAGCGGATCGGTGACGATCCGCTTGAGATCCTGCAAGTCGACGCCATCCACCCGAACATAAAAAACACATTCACAGCTGACGCCGGCACTGACGACGCCATGGAAGCGGAAACCAACGCGCTTGCATTTTTCGACGCACAACAAGAAAAGTGAACGAGAGGTTTTAGGCGTGATATATCCTGGCGGACAACTTACGGCTGACCTGTTGAGGCAAGCGGCCGAAGATTCTCCGAGTACATTATTTCTTGTTGGCGAAGATGGTTATTCGCTGACCTATGCCGAGGCGCTTGACCGAGCTGGCCGTCTGGCTGCCGGTCTTGAAGATATGGGCGTCCGCCGCGGTGACGCCGTCATGGTCGTGCTGGGCTCGGGGGTTGAATATCCGCTCACCCTGTTTGCGCTTCATGCGCTGGGTGCGATGTCGGTCAACGTCAATACGCTCTACACCCAGGACGAACTTCAATACCTGCACGACGAGTGCCAGCCCCGTATCGTCATCTGCGATGTGGGACTGGCCCCGTTGATGCGCCGGGTGCGGGGCGCGGCGCCCCTGGTGGTCGTCGGGGCCACCCAGTCGGGAGAAACGGACTGGGCCGGACTTTGCGATCGGCCCGGCGTCGATCTTCGGCCGAGGCCGGGCGTTTCGACCGACGACGCCGCGACGGTCATCTACACCTCCGGCACGACGTCCCGGCCAAAGGGAGTCATCCTTCGGCAAGGGTCTCACGGGTTCGCCGGACAATATCTCGCGCGGAATATCGGCCTGCGCGAAGCCGAGCGCTATTACTGTATCCTGCCCATGTTTCACAGTAACGCGCTGCAAAACGGCTTGTTTCCGATGTTGGCGGTTCGAGGAACGGTCTATCTGAGGAAATTCAGCGCTTCTCGGTTCACCGACGATGTCCTTGAACTTGGTATTACCTATACCTCCGGAGGTGCGCCGCACTGGCGGATGGTATTGGCCCAGCTCGAAAAGGAAGGCCGCATCCGCGCCAAGGGCTCAAAATTGCGGCTGGCGCTGAGCGGGATGCCGATGAGCGACGCCGAATATGCGGGGTTTGAAGCCCTGTTCGGCTGTCGCATCGTCGAGATCTTTGGCCTTACGGAGGGCGTCGTGCCCACCACGCTCCAACCGCCCTACGGTCGCCGCAAGCGGCGCACCGGCGGCTTGCCCGGCCTGGGCTCGGAACTGCGGATCGTCAAAGAGGACGGATCCTTGGCCACTCCCGGAGAAACGGGGGAAATCCAGACCCGCACCCACGGGGCGGGCGGACTGACGCTCGGCTATCTGAAACAGCCTGAGGAGACGGCGAAGCTGTTCACGGACGATGGCTGGCTGCGGACCTTCGATCTCGGCTATCAGGACGAAGATTGCCATCTCAATTTCGTCAGCCGCATCAAGGATATGATCAAGGTCGGAGGCGAGAACGTGTCCGCCAGCGAAGTCGAGCGGGTGCTAGGTGAACATCCGGCGATCCTCGAGGCGGCGGCGATCGGCCTGCCTGATCCGGTGCTTGGGCATGTGGTGGGCGCCTTCTATGTCGCCCAGCCTGGCGCAGACGTCGATTTGGCGGACATCATCCGGTTTTGCGAAGCAAGGCTCGCCAAATTCAAGGTTCCCCGGAAACTGGCTCCTATCGACGCACTGCCCCGGAATGCTTTGAACAAGGTCGTCAAAGCCGGCCTCCCGGCGCTGTGAGCATGGCCGATGATCAACCCCAGGACGTGGCGCCCCCCTTCGCCTTTGAATTGGAAGCCGCCAAGATTCGCGAATTCGCCCAGGCGTTGGGCGGACTCGACCCGATCCATAGCGATCGGGCGGCCGCACAGGCTGCAGGCTATCGCGACGTCGTCGCGCCCATCGGACTTGTCGTATGGACCCTCGCTCAGGATCGCCGTCGGGTTTTCGACACCTTCGCGCTGGCCGAGGATCGCGGCCTGACCACGGGCGAGGGTTGGGACTTCCTGGCGCCCATTTGCGCCGGCGATCGTTTGACCGGTGAGACGAGGAGGGCCGGTCAGGAGGTGCGAGAAGGTCGTTCTGGGCCGCTCACGCTGCATAGGCTGGAGACACGCTACCATAACCAGTTCGGTGCGCTGGTCATGCTTGAGCGCACGACCGTCGCCCAATGGGACAAGGCCAGCCGCGATCGAAAGCCGGCCCTATGAGCGGCCTTCCCGGACAGGAAGAAAGACTGACGCCGATCGCGACCCCGAGCATCAGCCCGACCCAGGTCGCCTATATGCTGGTCGCCAACAACGACACGGCGGAGGTTCACCTCGACGAGGCCTTCGCCCGCTTAGCCGGGCTTCCTGGTGCAGTCGTCCCGGGCAGTTTCGTGCTGGGCTATATGGGCCAACTGCTGACGCGGCGCTTCGGCTTCGCTGCGATCCGTTCGCTCGATGTGCGCTTCGTCTCCGCCGTGTTCCTTCGCGAACCTTTGTCCGTCGCCGGCGCCGTCCGTTCGTCACCTGAGGGCGAAGACACCGTCGTCGATCTTGAGGTGAGCAGCGGGGCGCGCGTGGTCGCCACCGGCGTGGCGAAGATCGCGCGCCAGTCTGCGGACGCGTCTAGATGACCCTGCCCGCCGGATGCCGGCTGCATATCGACGACGCCAACGGGGTCCGCACCTTCACGATTGATAATCCGGGCCGAAAGAACGCGTTGTCGCTGGCGGTGCGTGCGGAACTCAGCGCTCGGTTGCTGGAAGCGGACGCCGACCTATCGGTGCGGGTCGTGGTGATCACGGGGCAAGGCGCCAACTTCTGCAGCGGCGCGGATCTCACTGAAGTTCCCCGCCATCAAGACGCCCTGGGCGCCCATCGATACATGAGCCACGTGAGCCAACAAGTCGCCAGGAGCCTGTTGGGGATGCGAACCCCCGTCGTGGCACGCGTACGCGGCGCAGCGGCGGGTGCGGGGATGATGCTCGCGCTGCTTTGCGACGTGGTGGTCGCCTCCGACGACGCGGGCTTCGCGGTGAGCCAACTCAAGCTCGGCATTCCACCGGACTGGATGGCGCTGTGGCTCCTGCCGCGGATGGTCGGACGGGCGCGCGCCCGCAGCCTGCTGTGGAAGGGCGCCGGAGTTTCCGCCGCAACGGCCGCCGCATGGGGCCTCATCGCCGAGGCCGTCGAACCAGACTGCTTGGATGCCACAGTGCAGGAATACTGCGCCAGCATTCGGGGCATGTCCCCGCTTGCCGCTGCGCTGACCAAGGACGGGCTCTCGCAGGCGTCGGAAGGCTCGCTGGAAAGCTTCGCGGCTTGGGAGGCCGCCGCCATCGGACTCGGGCTCGTCAGTACAGAGTTCGAACAGAATGTCGCTGCGTTCCTCGAGCGTCGGCAAAGCAACCATTGAGAGGCGGCTGCGCGAAATTCATGAGACGGAGAGATTGATGTCATTGGTTCAGGTGCTCACCCGCGCTGGCAAACGCGTGGAGATCAAGGCCAACGCCGACGGGTCGCTGATGGAAAGTATTCGAGACGCCAATATTGAAATCGTCTTCGGTGTTTGTGGCGGTTCCTGTTCGTGTGGCACCTGCCATGTCTACCTCGACCCATCATGGCAGGATCGGCTGGGCGGTCCCAATGCCTTTGAGGCTGACATTCTAGCGGCAAGCGACTTTCGCGAGCCCTGCTCAAGATTGAGCTGCCAGATCAAGGTCTCGCCGGCAATCGATGGACTCGTCGTGCGCGTCGCGCCCGAAGAGTAAAGTCCGCTATCAATGGGAATTTATACTACAAACTGGGGCGGGTATGATGGAAAACGTGCCGATTATCGATATAGCGGGTCTCCGAACCGGTGACGCAAAGGCCACATCGGAAGTGGCTGGGCATATCTATGATGCCTGCACCACGATCGGCTTTTTCTATGTTGTCGGCCACGGCGTTCCGAATGCGGTCATCGACGCCGCTTTCACAGCCTCCAAGACGTTCTTCGATCAGTTGATCGAGTGCAAGCGTGAGGCAGCCGTGAATGAAGTCTATCATGGCTTTACGGAAATGAAGGTCGATGAGCTGTGGGGCACGCGCAATATCGCCCCCTTCGAAACCTTCGCGTTCGGCGCCCCGTACGCCCCGGAAGAGCTCTCCAAGCTGCCTGCCGGCTCCTTTCTTGGTCCGAACGTGTGGCCGAAAATCGCCGGCTTCGAGAATACGATGACGGCCTATTTCAATGCGGTGACCTCGTCCTCGCAGGACGTGTTGCGGGCAATGGCGATCGGCCTCAACCAAGACCCCGACTTCTTCACCCGGCGCTTTCAACGCCGATCCTCCGTCTGCACCATGCTTCACTACCCCCCCTTGCCCAGCGATGCCGGAGATTCCTGGGTGAGCAGCACGCCACATACCGACGCAGACTGCATCACCTTCCTTGCGCAGGACAGCAACGGCGGGCTGGAAGTGCAGACACGCGACGGCGGAAACTGGATCGCTGTGCCGCCGACGCCATACAGTTTCGTGTGCAACATCGGTGATCTGATGGCGCGGTGGACCAACGACCACTTCACCTCCACCTTGCACAGGGTGATCAATCGGTCGGGCCGTGAGCGATTTTCGATCGCTACCTTCAACAACCCAGATCCTGAAGCGGTCATCGACCCGCGCGATATGGACGATTCGCTCGGCGAAAGCTGTTATCCGCCGATCACCGCTGGCGACTACATGACCGAATACATGAGGCAGATCTACGCCGCCAACCAAGCCGCCACGGCCTGAACCGTTTCGGCCGACAGGCCGGCATCGTCACGGTCGTCCGATTGCACGGAACGCGGTCACGTCCGGAGCGACCCGCACCTGCTCGACCGCCTGGCGACCAAAGCCCAGCACGGCGCCGTCTCCCTCGGACAAGGCGGAGGCGTTCAGATCGAGCCGGCTCGACGCCCCGATTGGCGCTTGGCTGACGCCCACGGTCTGGCCGATCTCGACATGCTGCGCCCATTCGTAGGTCCCGGCATCGAGTCGCATTGCGAGCAGAATCAGAAGTTCGCGCCGGCGGTCGTCCAGCGCCTGGCGGCCAAGAATAATAGCGCCACCCAGCCGCATCTGCGGCATCACGCGTCCGCTGGGGCGAGTCATCATGCGGAAGATGTTTCAAGTCAGCCGGCGCGAAGCCGAGCGCCTCAACGGCGTCGCCCTCGGCCTCATCGGGCGTTAGGAGTGGAAGGCGGGCCATGCGCGCTCCGCAACGGGCCATCAGCTAGCTCCGTTCTGTTGCGGGATGCGAGCCGCCGTAACGACGAAAGTAATCACCGAATGTGCTGGCTCCGTGACAGCGCGGCCAGTATGAGTTCCGACATCAACATGTTGCGCGACGGTCCAGATCTGAGCGACTGAGGCTAGACGTCGAAACTGCGCCGTTCAGCAGGGTATTCACAGCGGCCCGTTTCGCACGCGCCGAATCGCTGATGTGGTCCCATGAGCCGCGGTGGTCGGGCCCGGGCCGCTGCGGCGGCCGAAAGTTGCCGCCCGGCGCGCTGACACGCTAGAGAGCGGGCGCTGCGAAGCCGGATCATGCACGACCGCCTGCTGCGGCTGCCGCCGTGACGCGATCGATTCGGCGTTGGAAGAACGATTGTCTTCGCTGGCCTATCGAGGAGTAACACCGGGTGGCGAAGGTCCGTGGACGCGCAGAGGGTCAGAAGCCCCCCACACGAGCCGAGAAGACCGCAAACGCGATATTGGAAGCCGCGCTGGCTCTCATGTCCCAGAGGGGCACGGGGCGCATGTCCATGCAGGACGTCGGCCGCGCCGCGGGGATTTCAAGGGCGAGTCTCTACCGGCACTTTCCGACGAAGGCCGACTTGCTCATGGCGCTGGCGGCGAAGAGGCGCTTGGAGTTCACCGAGCGTCTAGTGCAGGCGGTCCCCCATGGGGCCAAGCCGGCCGAACTGGTAAACGCTCTCACGACTCTGCTGGAGTCGTATTATGAGGAAGAAGAGCCGGCGCGGTTTCTCGAGCACGAGCCGGAATTCGCGATTGCGACCTTTCGAGCCAATATCCCGCTCTACATCGGGATCGCGGTCTCCGACCTCGGCCTGGCCGGAGGGCAGGGCGCAATTCCAGCCGAAATCATGGTTGAGCTTCTTGTGCGGATGATGGCGAGCGAGATTCTCATCCCGTCCGCGCCAAGCGCGACCTTCCTCCGCCGATTCCATCCCTACCTTCGCGACCTGATCGGCGGGCCCGGGGCCGCCGCCACTCCGTCCCGAGACGCCGGCTGATCTTCAGGGCATCGTCTGAACGCCGGTTGAGCCGGCGAGCCCGCCCTCCGGCCCCGTCCGCCGGGGCAGGGGTCGCTGCGCGCGGGACGAGATGAGACAATTTTATAAGAATGTCTCATATTTCGCTGGTCTGCTGATCGCGCCGCTGATACGCTCCTCGAAATAACATTCTCAGACGAGAAGTATCGCGCCGGCAGAACGGCTCGAACGGGGAGGCGGCAAGTGGAACCCATTACAGGGTGGCGAGGCGATACTGTGCGGCGCCCTGCCACCGGCGGGCGGCACGGGACCTCGACAGATAAAGGGCGCTCAGGCGCGGGAACGTCCGCGGCGGCGGCCGTCGCAGCGCTCTGCGCGGGCGCCCTGGGAGGAACAGCGATGGCCGCGACGCCCGCGACCACGACTCCGCCCGAACCGCAGCGCCTGGAAGAGGTGGTCGTCACAGCGCAACGGCGAACCGAGCGCCTGGCCACGGTGCCGATCTCCGTTGCAGCCTATTCTGCCAAAGAGCTCGAGCGCTCGCAGATCCACAACATCCAGGACCTGTCGAACAACACGCCGGCCGTCACCTTCACGGCGACGCCCTATGGCGGCCAGGATATCCTGCTCTCAATCAGGGGCGTGGCCCCCGGGGGCGTGCTCCCCAACGTCGACACCGCCGTGGGCGTCTATCTCGACGGGGTCTACTTTGCGCGGCCGGAAGGCTCGAACTTCGCCCTTGTCGACATCGCCAGCGCGGAAGTCCTGCGGGGTCCGCAGGGAACCCTGTTCGGGCGCAACACCATCGGCGGCGCGCTGAATATCACCACCAACGAGCCGCGGGACGCCTACGGTGGATCCCTGAGCCTGGGCGCCGGTAACTACGGCATGTTCACCGCGAACGGCGTGGTGAACATGCCGCTGGTCCCGGAGAAACTCGACGCGCGCATCGTATTCAACCACGCCAGCCACAACGGGTACGGCAAGGCGGTCAATCTCGACGCGCCCCTATCGGACCAAAACGACAACTACGTCCGGGCGAGCCTGAAGGCCAAACCCACCGCCAATCTGACCATCAGGCTGACGGGCGACTACTACCGGGGCGCCGAACACTCCGCCCTCTGGGTGCTGAACTACCTCGATCCGACGATCGCCTCGGCGGGCACCGTGAGCCTGCTCGCCCCCTATGTCGCCGGACCGGGCACGCGGTCGATCACCGCCGACTTCAATCCGAAGCGGACCAGCAACATCTATGACGTCAATGGCACCATCACCGACGATCTCGGATGGGCGACGCTGAAGTCGATAACGGCCTACCGGAGGCTAGACTTCCATTCCCCGAGCGACAGCGACGGGACCAAAGTCCAACTGCTGGACTACGACTTCTCGCTCACCGGGTCCCAAGTCTCGGAAGAACTGCAGCTTTACGGAACCCAGGCCGGTGGCCGTTTCAACTGGTTCTCTGGCCTCTATTATTTCCAAGAACACATCACGAATGACCTGACGGTGCTGCAGCCGGCAAACGTCATTTTCAACAACATCGTTCCGAAGAACACATCGAAGAGCGTGTTCGCCCAGGTGAGTTACGAGTTTCTGCCGAAGATGCGGGTGACGCTCGGCGCGCGCTATGTGGAAGACGAGCGCGAGATCTCCTACCCGGCGACTCGCGCCTCGCTGACCACCACGCCCCTGCCGGCCGGCGTCGCCTGTCCGCTGATCGCGGCGGGTCTCAACCAGGTCCCGAACGGCTGCAACTACACACCGGCCCCGGTCCATTTCCACTATGTGCCCTGGACGGCCGGCCTCGAATATGAGCTGAACGGTTCAGGGGTGATTTACGCCAAGGTATCGCGCGGCTTCCGTTCAGGCGGCTTCCAGCAACCCGGTGGCTCGGCTGCGGCCTATTACACTCCATTCCAGCCGGAGAACGTGATCTCCGAGGAAATTGGCGCGAAGGCCTCCCTGCTGGACGGCCGCCTTTTCCTCGACGGCGCGGTCTACCACACCGCTTACAACAGAATTCAGCAGAACGACGTCCAGATCTCCTCGACTGGCGCGCCGATCATCCGCGTCTTTAACGCGGGCGAGGCCAAGATCTACGGCGGCGAGCTTTCCGCGACGATTCTGATCCAGAAGCTGCGCCTCAACGGCGCGGTCGGCCTGATCGATCCACAGTTCGTGTCCGGACCTTACAAGGGGTCGCCGGTTCCGACCGTTGCGAAGACGACGTGGTCGGTGCGCGCCGACTACCCGCTCGAACTGTCGGCCGGAGTTTTGAACCTGCATGTAGACTACAGCTACAAGTCAAAGGTCTACTTCCTCAACACGATCAATCCGGCGACGGGACGTTCCTACACTCCGGCCCAGATCGCCTCGTTCACACAGGGCGCCTACGGCCTCCTGAACGCGCAGGTGTCCTACACGCCAGCAAATTCGAACCTGACGGTGTCGCTCTGGGGCAAGAACCTGGGGAACAAATACTATGCTGGTCGGGCCGGCAGCACGTTCACCGCAGGATTCAATACGATCGCGATTGGGGAGCCCCGCACCTACGGCGTCACGCTGACCATACGGTTCGGGGAGAGCTAAGTGGCCGCGGAACGCGGCGTTCCCGCGCAGGCGCGGGGGATGGTTCAGGTGAGGTGAAGTCCCGCTATGCGACAGTTCGATCTTGTCATACGTGGAGGAACCGTCTCGGACGGCTGGGGCGGCGAGCTCTTCGAAGCCGATGTCGGGATCACCGGCGACCGCATCGCCGCGGTGGGGCCCAATCTGGCGGCCGGGGCGGAGGAGATCGACGCGCGCGGTCGGCTCGTGACGCCCGGCTTCATCGACGTTCACGCCCACTATGACGGCCAGGCCAGTTGGGCGAGCCGTCTCGAGCCGTCCACCCGCCACGGCGCGACAACCGTCGTGACGGGCAACTGCGGGGTCGGCTTTGCGCCCTGCCGGGCCGCGGACCGCGATGCCCTTGTGAAGTTGATGGAGGGCGTCGAGGACATCCCCGGCACAGCGCTCCACGAGGGGCTGCCGTGGAATTGGGAAAGCTTCCCGGACTACCTTGAGGCGCTGGATACGATCCCGCACGACGCTGACATCGCAACCTTGGTGCCGCACGGCGCCTTGCGCGTCTTCGTCATGGGCGAGAGGGGGCTGGCACGGGAGAAGGCGACACCGGCCGACATCGCGCGGATGCGCGATCTTATGCAACAGGCGATCTCGGCGGGCGCGATCGGGATGGGGACCTCGCGGACGATCATACACCGCACCATCGACGGCGCGCTCACCCCGATGTACGGGGCCGCCTATGAGGAGCTCATCGGGATCTGCAGCGGCTTCGAGGGCCGGGCGATGTTCCAGTTGGTCTCCGACTGGGACGAGGAGGCCGCGGAGTTCGAGCTCTTGCGCGCCGCGGTGAGGGCCGGCGCAGCGAGCGCGTCATACAGCCTGCTGCAATGGGAGCACCGGTCCGACCAATGGCGCAACCTGATCGCGCGGACCGACGCAGCGAACGCTGACGGGATCCCGGTTTGGGGCCAGACCCTTTCGCGGCCCATGGGCGGGCTTATCGGGCTAGACGCTACGTTCCATCCCTTCATCCTTAAGCCCAGCTATCAAAAAATCGCCCATCTGCCGCTGAAGGCGCGCGTCCAGGCGATGCGCGAACCGGAGTTGCGGCGCCGCCTGCTGACGGAGCAGGATGTCGGCGGTCACATGATCATGCCGCACTTCCGCGCCCACGCAACGGACCGCATCTTCGTCATGGGGGAGTTTCCGAACTATGCGCCCACCCGCGCCGAGTCCGTGGCCGCAGGCGCGGAGGCGGCCGGCGTCGACGTGCTCGAATGGTTCTACGACAAGATGCTTGAGGACGGCGGTCGGATGATGTTCTTCATGCCGGTAGCCAACTTCCTTGGGGCGAGCATCGATCCTATTGGAGAGATGCTGACCAATCCCCATGTGGTCAGCGCGTTGGGGGACGGCGGCGCGCATGTTGGATCGATCTGCGACGCCTCGTCGTCAACCTTCTTGCTCGGCTACTGGGCGCGGGACCGGCGCTTGCTCTCGCTGCCGCAAGCCGTCGCGAAGCTGAGCGGAGCGGGCGCGGAGCTGACCGGGCTCGCCGATCGCGGTCGGCTTGCGCCTGGCCTGAAGGCGGACATCAACGTGATCGATCTCGACCGGCTGGCGGCGCGCCGCCCCGTCATCGTCCACGACCTGCCGGCAGGCGGAAAGCGGCTGACGCAGGAGGCGAGGGGCTATGAGGCGACGATCCTCTCTGGGCAGATAGTCGCTCGCGACGACGAGCCGACCGACGCCCTTCCCGGGCGGGTGGTCCGCGGCCGCCAGAGTGCGCCGCGTGTTCGCGCCTGAGTCCGCGCCCCGGGTGCGGGCGGTCCGACCGTCCATCCACGCGGCCCAGGTGGAGCGTGCTGCAGGCGCCTATCCGCGCGAGCTGCAGGGTTGGTATGCCATCTCGATTTTGATGGTGATTACGATCGCCTCCTTCCTGGATCGCCAGCTGCCGGCTCTGCTGGTAGATCCGATCCGTCACGAGTTCCGGATATCCATCACTCAGTTCAGCCTCCTGCAGGGGGCGGCCTTCGCCTTGCTTTACAGCGTGATCGGCATTCCGTTCGGCCGGTTCGTAGACGTCGCCAACCGACGCAACCTGATCATCTTCGGCCTCGTGGTCTGGAGCGCGATGACCGTGCTCTGCGGCCTTGCGCGCAGCTACGGCATGCTGCTGGCCGCGCGCTCCGGGGTCGGCATAGGGGAGGCGTGCCTTGCGCCGGCCGCCTATTCGATGATCGCCGACTATTTTGCGCCGCTGAAGCGTGGCCGCGCCCTGGCCGTCTATTTCACCGCCCTCGCGATCGGCGGCGGTCTCTCTATGCTGGCGGGGGGCGCCATCCTCGGTGCGTTGCCGGCAAACGGCGTGGCCTTGCCATGGCTCGGCGAACTGCCGGCCTGGCGCGTCATGTTCCTGGTCGCGGGCGCGCCCGGGCTGCCGTTGGCCACACTCCTGCTTACCGTGCGCGAACCGCTGCGCCTGAGCCACCAGGGCCGGGCCATCGACGCCAACGCCCGGCCGCCCCAGGTGCGCGAGTTAATGAGCTTCATTTTCAAATGGCGGAGCGTCTTCTTCCGGCTGTTCGCGGTTCAGGCTCTGGCGGGACTGATCGGCTACAGCGTGGTCGGCTGGGCCGTCGTGGTGCTCGGCCGGACGCTGGCGCTCCCGAACGCTCAGGCGGCTATGTTGCTGGGCGTATGCGTCATGATGGGCGGCCTTGGTGGCGCCCTGGCCGGTGGATTCCTGAGCGACCTGCTCGAGCGCAGAGCAGTTTTGGCCGCACGGCTGCGGGTGACCATGCTGGGGACCCTGATCATCCTGCCTGCGGGAGTGGTGTGGCCTCTGGCCCATTCCGCACCCCTCACCCTCTTCGCCTTAACCCTGACGATGCTCGGCGGGGCGATGGCGACCGGGAGCGGTCCCGCCACGTTTCAGGAGATCGTGCCCAACCAGATGCGGGGGCAGATCATCGCCGTTTATCTGCTGATCGCGAGCCTCTTCGGGATCGGGCTCGGCCCGACCAGCGTCGCGTGGCTGGCGAGCCGCTTGAGCGCAGGCGAAAATGGGTTGTCCTATGCGCTGGCCTCGGTGGCCGGCGTTGCCAGCGCCTTGGCGGTGGTTCTCGCCGCCACTGCGCTTAGCGCCTACATGCGCCTGCGCGACGAGGTCGCGCGCGGTTAGCAGCCGCGGCCCCTCGCTGGGGCGCGTGGGACCCAATGTCAGGCCGGCATTCTTCTCACCGCAAACAGTTGTCGTCCGCCCTCTTCAGTCGCGCTGCGGGGCGAGACCTGCGGAGGCCCCTCGGCTCCGGATCGCCATCGAGCCAGCGCTGGCGCGGCCCGAAGGATGACAGGAGACATCCCGATCGCATCGTGGGCCCGGCGCTGACGCCAGCCGAGACAATCGACGCCTATGGTCTCAAGACGGCTGGGCGTCGCCAGACCAATTGGTGATGTCGTCGCGCGCCGCTCCTTGTCGATGAAGGCGGTCAACCGGCCCTGCATGCGCCGGAGTGGTGAAGGACAGGGTATTGCTGTTGATGTCCTGCATTCGCCTCAGCATGGCGATGCGCGTTCTTGTGATCATGAACATAATGGGAACGCATCGAAAAATGAAATCAAGTCCGAGCGCGACTGCGGGCCTATCCGCTGTCGTCGTCGCCGTCCGCCGCCGGTGTATAGAGTCGCTGGATCTCGATTTCGAGCCAGCGCTCAGCGCTCGCGTCACGCTTCTGCAGATACTCCCGCAGGCGGCCAAAGCCCTGCCGCAACGATTCCAGGAAATATCCCCCTGGAATGACCGACATCTGATCGCCGACATCCTTCTCGAACTCCTGCAGTCCGATCCAAAGGATGGTCGGGGCCTTGTTGTTGACCGCGCGCATCGCCGTCTCGTATGAGCCGAACAACAACCCCAAGGTGATCGCCACGGCGTCGGTGTCGGTGGCGCGAGCAAAGAG
>FSVV01000026.1_pt1 | contig 16536 bp, 16 predicted proteins | sample 1637831 | NCBI WGS metagenome assembly FSVV01 (sample SAMEA3914789, study PRJEB12502) | metagenome | biome: forest; material: soil | place: Canada | collected 2011-07-03 | depth 0.3 m
CCGCAGCAGCGACTTGAGTTGCCGCGTGTTCCACTCCCCTGCCCCAAGCTTCAGGATCGAATGGCCCGACACGCTGGCGGGGTCGATATGAAACGTCCGGCAAAAGGACGCGCTCGCGGCGATTACGGTCAGGTCGCCATCGAGCAGCAGGAGGGGCACCTCGGAGGCGGCGATCATCGCCAAGGCGAGACTATGCGCCGCGTCCGGGTGCAGTGGCGTTCGGGAGGCCATGATCTGGCCCTTCCTGACAAACCGGAGGCTCGCGAATCGAAAACCGTACCCGGCGGCGAAATGCAGCGGTCGCGTCGTTGCGCCGGCTGTGTGCGGCAGGCCTCACATGGCCCGAGCGCGTCCGACTTCTCCAAATGGACGTCGCGCCGATCGGCGTCTAACTGGCGGCTGAGCGCAGCGTCGCACGGCCGCTCACATCGGCGTCGGATGAATACGACCGGTCATCTCGACTATGTCAAGGGGTACGGCGGTTTAACGAGCTGGGCCCATCGCGTTTGGCAGCCGACCCGTCGCCGGCGCGCTGTCTTGCTGTGGGATAACGCCGCACATTTCGCGTCAGGGCGTGGTTTTGTTGTGAAATACGACCGGCAAACCAATATTCAGAGTGAGAATCGTCGTTCCAGGGGCTGCATGTCCAAGCTGAGTGTGCGTGAAAAGATTGTTACCGCCGCCGTCGATCACTTGCACGCGGTCGGCTACCACGCCTGTAGCGTGCAGGAGATTGTTGACGCCGCGGCCGTGCCCAAGGGGTCTTTAACCTTCAAGCGCGCCTTGCGCGGAATCCGGAGACACCGATGAAGCTCGTATTCTTCTATGAGAGTCGTCATAGTCTCGGGCGCGTTTACTCGGGGGTACGAAGATATTGGCCAGCGACGTCAAGCAGCGGATGATCGAGCAGATGGTGCGTCTGCTCGCGACGAAGGGGCTTCAGGGCTCGTCGTTCAGTGAGGTCTTGGAGGCAAGCGGCGCGCCGCGCGGGTCGCTCTACCATCACTTTCCCGGCGGCAAGGACGAACTCGTGATCGCCGCGCTCGACCTGGCGGCGGGTCGCGCCCTCGCGCACATCGACAGCATGCGAGGTCGGCCAGCCGTCGAGGTGGCCCGGGGTTTTATCGGCGCCTGGCGCGGCATGCTCGAGCAGACGTCGCTGCAGGCGAGTTGCGCGGTGATGGCGGTCACCGTCTCCGCTGACTCTCAGGACCTCAGGATGCGGACCGGCCAGATTTTCTGCGCCTGGCGGGATCGGCTGACCGACGCCCTCCGGGAGGGCGATGTCGGCGGCGAACGAGCCCGAGCCATGGCTGCGACCCTGATCGCTGCCTGCGAAGGCGCGGTGGGCATGGCGCGCGCCGAAGGCTCCCTGGCAGCCTTCGAGCTGGTCGCGCGCGAACAGATCGCCGCCTTCGAGGCCGCCACGTCGCGCAAGGGGCCCCGGACGCCCAAGGCGGCGAAGTAGGCGCACTGGCGCCGTCCCGGCGCGCTCAACTTGCGGGCTCGGAAGCGCTTACGGCTTTCGGGGCGGCTCTCGGGCGACTGTAGGATCACCCGGCCCAAGCCGGCCTCCGCCCTAGCTCCTGGCGCCCCAGCCGTTGGCCTGCAGCAGCGTCGCCACCGCGGACTGTGCCTGCTTCAGAGGATCCGGCGCACTGTCGAACGCGCCCACCAGCGTGCGCGCCGTCGCAAGCGCTTCGGCGCGCTCGTTGCTCATCCCGACTCGGCCCCCAGGTGCTCCGCAGCGCCCTATCCGGCGCGGCGTGCGCGGAACGCAGGCCGAGACATCGGACGGCTATGTGCGGGCCTTTGAGACCCGGGGGTCGACAGCGTCAGCCCGCCTTTCCGACCTCGCCGAGGTGGTGACCCATTCGCAGTTCGAAATCGGCGCCGACCTTCTGAGCGTGCTGGACGAGGGCCGCCCGGCGCGCTGCGGTCGCCGGCGAGGCGATGCGTTCCCTCAGCGCCGCCAGGGTCTCGCGGTAGGCGTCCACCGAGGTCGGACCGGGCCGGTTGACCAGCCGCTTGACGGTTGCCAGGCCCTGGACGTCGAAGCGCGCCAGACGGCGGGCAAACGTGTCGACGAAGGCCTCGAATTCGGCATCGGGAATGGCGCGGTTTATCCAACCGTACCGTTCGGCCGTGGCCGCATCGTAGTCGTCGCTGCTGGCGACGATCTCGAGCGCGCGCGCGGGCCCGACCAGCGCCGGAAGGCGCTCCACGCCGCCGCCGGCGGGCAGGATCCCAACCCCAACCTCGGGCTGGCCCAGCAGCGCCTTCTCAAGGCTCGCGAAGCGGATATCGCACCCGAGCGCGAACTCACTGCCGCCGCCGCGCGCGCGGCCACGGATCGCCGCGATGGTGATAGGGCCCGCCTTCTGCAGCCGTAACAGGGTGTCGATGAACACCGTCACCCCGTTGTCCGTCGGTGCGAACCCGATTGGGTTGGCGTCCGAGAGGTCGTAGCGCGCCATGAAGAACGCGGGGTTCTCGCTGACGAAGACAACCACGCGCAGATCGGCGGCGGCCTCGACCCGGCGCGCGATTTCCGCGAGCTCCAGGATGGTCGTGGAGTTGAGCATGTTGATCGGCGGGTTGGCGTAGGTGACCCGCCAGTATCCCGGCGCGGGCTCCTCAATCTTGAACAGGGTCAATCCGGCGATGTCTTCAGACATGTTCAATTCCTATGTCGGTCTTCATACACAAAGCGCGTGCGAGGGGCGGTGCTTCGCCCACGGCCTGACGGGCATGGTCGAGGGCGAACGACCCCTATTTGGCTCGCAGCTGGGTCAGTGCGCTCAGCCAGTTTTCCATGTGGTAGGTCCTGACGAGCTTGCCGCCCTGGATGGTCTGCAGGTCGAGCGTCATCATCCGGAAGGACTTGCCGGTGGCCGGCTGTCCGAACATCGGCGCCACAGGCGTTCCGGAGACCTCGCCGCGCACGATCACACGGTCGCCCGCGATAATCTTCTCCTTGATCTCGAATTTCAGATCGGGGATCGCCTTGCCGAGGCTGGTGATCACCCGGATGCTGTCCTCGCGGCCCCAGCACTCGCGCGGCAGGGAGCCGTTGCAGGTCTCGAACTCGGGGCTGACCACCTTCTCCTCGATCGCCCGTACGTCGCCGCGGTTGGCGACGGTGAACTGGCTGTACCAGGGATCGAGCACCGCCTTGACCTGGGCCTCAGTGAGGGACTTCGGAGCCGCTCCGGCGCCGGCGGCGGCAAAGCTCAGGATCAGGCCCGATATAAGGGTCGCGAGCGTCTTCATTGGCGGATCTTCCTGCGGGCCGTGTGGACGTCGGTGTCGGCCCTTTGCAACGCCATAAACTATGAGGGACGACATACATAGTCTAAAGCTGCACTTTGAGGCTCTCGCACCCGCGGCTCCAGGAAGCCGGGGAAGTAGGAACCCTTCCTGAGCTTGGGGGTGCGCAGCTCCACCGTCCCGGCTCGCGTCTCCCAGTCGCGGTCGCGGTAGCCGTTGCGCTGCACCAGCCGACCCAGGCTCTTCTCGCCGTGCGCGGCTCCCGTCAGGCCGCCCACCTCCACTTCCATCAGGCGCTGGGCGGCGAAGCCGATCATCTCACGCAAGAAATCTGCGTCGGCGCTCTCTTCCATCAGCCCGCGCAGGGCGACACTTCGTGTGGCAAGCTTCGGTCCTTGGTTCGGGTTTGCGTTCGCAACCCAACCCTACCGAAGATCGTGGATGACCACCGCTACGCCGCTCGCTCGCTACGGCGCCATGTGGAAAGGCGCGCGTCGCGAGCGGCTACGCTACCGCCCTGCAGCTACACCACCCGTTGGGGCACGACCGGCGCGAACGTCGTTTTTGCCTCTTTTCGAGACGCCGAAGTCGTCATTGCTCTGCGGCGGAACCACGGCGCGCGTTAAGAGTTGTGAAAATTGCCCTCGGAATGGTGGCTTCGTAGGAGGGCAGCCCCGGTGGGTCAGCGCCTGGACGGCGCAAACAGGCGAGTGCGTCCGAGGCGACCGGCAGCGGGTGGCGGTTGCCAGTCGGTCCGCGGCGGCTCCATATTAGAAGCCGACCGATCGATGCCTTCTGGGTTCCGATGGGGAGGCCCGCGATGATCGAGATAGCGCTCGTTGTTTCGCCGGGCTTTCAGATGATGATCTTCGCCGCCCTCTCGGTGTTCGAGGTCGCCAACATTTGCACCGGTGAGCCCCTTTACGAAATCCATGTCCTTTCCGAGCAGGGAGGCGAAATCCGTAGTTCGCTTGGAATGCCGATCAATACGGCGGGATTCGAGAGATCGGACTTCGACACCCTTATCGTAGGCGGCCTAATCGACGTTGCGCCGCCAAATCCGGAAGGCCTGCTTGAGTTCATCCGCAGAAGTTCCGTGTCATGCCGTCGGGTCGGCTCAATTTGCACCGGCGCCTTCATGCTGGCCGAGGCTGGGGTGCTTGATGGGCGTCGCGCCACGACCCACTGGCAATACGCGCCGGAACTACGCGCTCGCTACCCTAAGATCTCGGTCGAGGAGGATCTCATCTACATTACTGACGGTCCGATCTGGACGTCCGCGGGCATGACCGCCGGCGTCGACCTGATCCTCGCGATGATCGAGATGGACTTCGGCGCGGAGGTGGCGCGGTCCACCGCCCAGATGCTCGTCCTCTATCACCGGCGGGGAGGCGGACAGTCCCAGCATTCAGCCTTGCTCGAGATGGATCCAAAGACTGACCGGGTCGGGCGGGCTCTGGAATATGCTAGGGCCAATCTCCGGCAAAAGCTGACGGTGGACCAACTCGCCGACGCCGCATGTCTCAGCCCGCGCCAGTTCAGCCGCGCCTTCCGAGAAGAGACGGGCCTGACGCCGGCCAAGGCGATCGAAAACCTTCGGCTCGAGGCGGCGCGGCTGATGATGGAGCAAACCCGGCATCCCACCGAGTTCGTCGCGATGGAAACCGGCTTCGCCGACCCGGAGCGCATGCGCCGCGCTTTCCTGCGCTCCTTCGGCCAGCCCCCTCAAGCTGTGCGCCGAGCCGCGCGGATCCAGGCCGCCACAAGCTTGCGCCCCCTGGAAGCGACCATCTAAGCCGGCGCATCGAAGTCCGTCTCGAACGAGGCGCTTGCGCAGGTCGCCATCGCACCGCGGCGCGGCGCCCATGGCCGACAGTAGAGCTGCGAGGCCCCGACTTGGCGGTGGCGGGCCTTTACCCATCCCTGGCCAACCTGAGGCCGGAAAACTGCCATCGTGCAGCGGGCGGGAAAAGGTTGCGGTATGTCAGACGTTCGTGTCCGACAAAGCCGGCCAGGGCCCTCATCGCGTTAGCGAGCCCGGCCTTGGCGGAGTCGATCCGCCGGAGGCGAAACAGGGCGGTGCCCAGCGCCGGCGCGAGCAAAGCCGGCAGCGAGCGTTCCTCCGGCGCCTCGAGCGGACGCTGGCGATCCCCCTCGCCTCAGCATCAAGATGAATCCGGTTGAGTAAGACGGTTTTGCCGACCCCACCTAGGCCGTGTAGGACCACGCTCCTGGCCGAACGGCCGGCCCGAATGCGGTCCAGCGCGACCGCGGCGCGCTCGATGATGTCGTCCCGACCGGCCAACTCCGGCGGCGGAGTGCCGGCGCCCGGGGCGTAAGGGTTCAGCCGCGCATCCAAGTCCTGGGGACCTTACCTAAGTTTATGCGAATTCGCTAATATGCAGTAAGATCGCCGTCCGTAACGTCAATGTACCAGCCGCGCGGCGTGCCGGTCCCCTCCCCGTTCCAGCGATAGGCCCGCGCCTTGAGCACGTCCTTCAGGTCGAACGGCGAATTCTCCGCCCAAATTCGGAACGATGGCGCGCGTGCCCGCCCCAGCAATTGCACCAATCCAGTCCGGCCGCTCCGAAGATGGGCTTGGGCGAGCAAATCGATCGCCGCTAGGCAGTCGTGGGCGGCGCGATGGCGCTGATAGAAGAACCCTGCGCCGCCGGCGAGGTAGGCGAGCTTGGTCCTCTCATAGCCCCTGGCGGCCAAGCCAGGGCTTGAAGGTCTCAACGGGTTTGGCGGTCCCCCTGCAATGGGCCTCGCGCCAGTGGCGTAGGTGGTTGCCCTTGATTGTGAATTCCGGACATGCAACCGTGATAGCGGGCCGACCGGGGGCAGGGGCATGGCCAGTAAATCAATTCGGTTCTACCTGACTGCGACTATCCTAACCTGGCTGCTGACAGGCTGTGCGACACCCTACGCGCTGAAGACCTCAGACCTTGACTACGAACGACCGCAGGCCGGGGGAACAATTACCGTTTCCGATCCCAAGCTCTACAGGCGCGAAGCGCTGATAAACGAGCGACGGCGGGAGACCGACTACCTCGATGGGCTGATTAACGACAGCAAGACCCAAGTCTTCACACCGGAAATCATCAGTGACCTTGAGGTTATTACGTCGCTCTCGGCTGCAATAGGGGTTCGTTTCGACCCGGCGTCCGCTCTCAATTTCAATCGACAGGCGCAGACATCCGGGATTCAACAGGATATCGATGCGTTAAAACTGCAACTTCAGCTTGAACAACTCAAGCGGGATGCGGAGTTGGTGCGAGCCGGCCTACCGGCGCAGACGACGCCTGTGAACGGTGATCTGGGCAAGCTGAATGGCGCCCCGGCGCAGGCCGTTCAGTCGAACGTAAGCGCCGCATCCGCGGAACAGCTCGTCAAAGCGATCAACAGTCTGCAGACAAGTTTGGCGACTCGCCTCGATACGACGCCCTCGGCGCCCAAGCTCTCCACAGCCGGCGTCAATCCGATCGACGCCTTTCAAGATCGCGCGGCTTACCGCGCCCTGCTCAACAGCGCACGCGACGCGGCAAGTCTGGACGAGTTGCACGACAAAGACGGCTCCGCCCTGGTGCGGCTGTCGTTCTCGGCGACTGTCCTGCCGCCTACCAAGACCTACATCAAGAGCCTGGGCGTCGTACGCATGTCGGTGCAGGCGCCCAACTGGCGCTCGCCCGGTGTCGTCGAAGGGGTCTATTCGACGTGGCTGAGCTACATAAATAGGGCGCTCAACGCCTGGGACGAGAACGCCGGGCAGTTTCGTCAGCGCCCGACGGTGGCAGGGCTCGCGGCGTCGGGTGAACTCTTCGACACGGTCTACTACCTCTATCCTACGGAACGGGGGGCGGTCTGCGACGGCCTTTCATTCAAGCCTGTCATCCCAGGCTCAAAGTGCAGTCAGCTTTACCTGGCGGCGCCGCGCATAGCGCAATCTGCCGGATCCCCTGCAGGGCCTTATAGCTCAATCGAGAGCGTCTACAGGGACCTGATGCTCGCACGAGCGCACGGTCATTCGGACCGTGAAGCCGATCCCCAGGTGGTGGCGAGATTGGCCCTGAGGCACGGCGATACGCGCCTCCTGGGCCGGCTTTGCGAGATGGCGATGGGCTCGCCGGACACCCAACGGACCGACCCGGCGACCCAGGCCTCCATGGACGAAATCGAGGCGGCCGCAAGCGCCAAATTCGTCGCGCAAACCCTGTCTGAGCTGGAGCTACAGGCCCGAAAGACCCTCCTGGATCAACGGCTGAGTCTAGCAGGCTCTTCGACGCAGCTGAGCCAGATTTCCGCCACCGCAGCCAGCACCGGGCTGCTGCTGGCCGATGTCAACGAATATGGCTTCAAAGGTTGTGACAAGTCTTTGGCTGACATCGTGCAAGCTTACGTGCCGCCCCGCTTCCACAAGATCATTACCGACCCGGGCGCACATGTTGCCATCTATGACGTCAGCCCTCGGGAGCAGGTGCAACAGGTCTCGACAACCGCCCGGGCGGCCGACGCCATCGGCCTGGCCGCGGCATTGTCGGGCCAGATTCCAAGCTCCGGCTTCGGCGCGGACGGAAACATCGCCTATTCGCGCAGCGCGACCGGCAAGGCCGATGCACGTGATCGAGCCCCTCTGGTCGTTTCATTCGCCGAGGCGCGGGACTCCGAAGTCACGCCAGCGGCATTCGGATGGCTCCTGGGCCCCCGCGTGACGTTGGACCCGCGCAAGCAGGCGTTGGTGCTGGAGCACCAGGTCAAGCCCTATGAACTCTCGGCGGATCTTTCGGTGCCTGGTTGGTGGCCGTACTTCGGGCTCTTCACCCAGACCGCATGGTCGCCTGACTGGCGGAGCACCACTGGTGCGATCCTCAATGGCAGGGCGGCGGCGACAAGGACAGTCAAAGTCAGCATGACGCCCAATCCAAGCGACCTGGCGGCCCTGACGGGCCTTCTTTCTGGGGATTCCTCGATGCGGCTTGCCTTTATATCATCGGTGACCCCGACCCTGGTCTCGCCGTGCGCGGACACCCAGCTGCAAATCGAGGGCGAGAACATCTGGCGGGCCAGCGAGGTGGTGATCGGCGGCAGGCTCTTTGGCGTCGACAAGGTCAGCGTGCTGCCCGACATGGGCGGCGTACTGGTGAAGGTTGATGCGGGCGCTTATCCCAGCGTTGAGGCCGGCAACGTCAAGATCACGGTGTTGACACCCTACGGGCCGGCGACCGGCGCGATCGCTCTTAGAAGCTTCAAGGACGAAGACGGCTCCTGCCAGCCGAGGGCGGAGCCGACGCGGCTCGAGTCAACCGGTCCGGCGGTCATTGACATCAGGCCTGCGGAGTTTTCCGTCTGCGCCGACAAACCAGTCTTTACGGTGACAGGCGCGCGCCTAAAGGAAGTGGTCGGCGCGACGCTCGGAGGCGTCGACGGCAAGATCGCTCAGGTTGATGCAAAGAATGGGTCGACGATTCAAGTGACTTTCTCAGGGCCCCAGATCAGGAGCAGTTTCGCTGGCCTGCAAAGGGCTGTTCTTGCTCTGCGCTCCGCGAAGGGATCGGTCGGCGAGATGGATATCTCAATCGTAACGCCCTCTAGTTGCCCTAAGTGAGAGCCCGCATGGAAGACGGTGTCATCTCCAGCGTTCAGGATTTTGGAGCAGGGTCCATCACCCCCGATGCCGGGGGCGACGACGTGCTTTTCAGACGGGCGGCATTCAGTGAAGCTTGGACCTACGCAATCGTTGGCCGACGCGTGTCCTTCGCCCGAGATCCCATTCAGAGAAACAAGGCCATACGCGTTGTGGGCCTTTAGTCGGGGCGGACATCCGTCACCCCTGGGGCGGGCTTTCGCTACCCGCGCCAGGCCCGCGGGAACGGCGAAGCTTTGGGCAGAGCTGGATTTCCGCTCCAGAAGCTGATCCGCCTTGCACCCGATGAAGCAGCTCCGCCACCTTGACAGCATCCGGAGCCGGGTCGGCGCCTGGCGGTCCGTTCAACTTGCGCGTCTCCCAGCCGGCCTTCGCTCGCGCCGGTGGCCTGCAATGGGAACCGCCTCTTGCCTAATGCCGAGTCCATCGCCGTCGTCCGCGAGCAGCTGAACCGTCTCACAGCCCGTGGCTTGCTGGGCTACTATGACAGTTTTGAAGTCACCGAGATCACGGCCGCTTTGGGCCGAGGCGCTCCCCTGAACGTCTTCTCGCTCATCGTCGGTGAACGCGCACCAGCCGAAGAAAGACGGGCGCCCCGGCTGGCTTACCAAACCTCTCCATCTTAAGGGTCTGCCCGGCTGGCGGTTCGGCGTGGCGCGCTACACGCTGGCCCCGCGGCTCTGGACCAGGCCCTTGCCGACAACCAGGCAGGTAGGTCGTCCTGGCCGCCACCGCACCAATGGCCTTTATCGCCGCCATACAGCTGGACATCAGCCACGGAGGCGGCGACCGCCCTCTATCGTTCGAAGTCCTTCCAAACCCCGTCGTGGGCCTCGGCGATCACCAATCGCGCCGTGAACGAGGGCGACATCGACCGATCGGTCCGCCGACAATCGAAGATCGAAGGTGGTCCGCCCTGCCTTCTCCTGCGCGGCCGGCCCCGACGACGGGAGAGCCGAGCGGTATCCCGCGCCGCCCCGAACCGCGCTCGGCCGCGTTTCGAGTTTGAGCCGCCGTTCGCCGCGGGTGACGAACGGCGCCGGCGCGGCATCGGTGTCGGGGGTCACCTGGCTGCCGCCCTCGAGCTGGACGGTCCTGATCTCGCCGACGGCCGTGGCGAGATGTTTCCCCCAGGGCGACATCAGGCCAGGGCAAGCGACGCCTCGGCGCCGCCTGATGGCGACGCAGCCGCAGATTAGAGTCGCCTCCGGGTAGAAGACAAGATGGCTCTCGAGAGTCGGCATTTCAGTCCTCGCCGAACCTTGTTCGCAATCGAGCCGCGCACTAGGATCAATACCTCTTTTACGCGATGAGGGGCGCTGGACATGATCGCATGGTTGCTGGCAGGGGCGGTATCGGGCTCCATGCCGATGGCCGCCACCTGCTCCGCCTGCACGCTGCACGTGAGTTTGGATCGCGCAGGCGCAGGGTGCCTCGAGCAGCGGCTGCGTCCCCTCATCGAGGCTGAAGACCCGCTCGTCGTCGCCTCGAGCGTAGGTTGCGACAAGCCCCAGAAGGGGGACGCCGTTCGCCTCGAGGAACAACCACGCCTGGTTGGGGCTGATATGTCATCGACGACGGCCGGAGGGCCGCACGCCGTCGTCCTGACCCTGCCCTATGCACGTTGCCTCTACGCGAAGCTGAAAGCTTGGCCCAAGGCTGCGGCCCGCTTTGAGTGGGACCTTGGAGCGTGCTGAAGTCGATCCTCGCAAGGATCTGGTCTGTCTCTAAGGACGCCGCGCCAACGGTCGCCAGCATCTTCGTCGCCGCCAGTGCGGTCTCGGCCGCGTGGGGCTATTACATCAGCAGGCACGACCTTCGCGAAGCCCGGACTCTGCAGCTGGTCCAGCAGTTCGACGACGCGCGATTTGGACGGGCTCAGGACGAGGCTGCTACAGCCATCGGCAGCGCGCAGGAACTGGTCCGCAGCGCGCTGCGGTCGCCTGCCACGGCCGGGCTGCCCTCGGCGGACGTGAGCCCGCTGCGAGATGAAGTCTTTGTGGCCGAGCTGTATCGGGGCAATCCTGACCGGCCACCAGGGTTACCGCTCGCCATTGCCGAGGTGACCGGCTTCTTCAATGGACTTGAAGCGTGCGTGCAGACTGGCCTTTGCGATTCCGGCACAGCGCACGCCTTCTTCGATGTCTATGCACGATCGTTCTGGTGTTCGATTACGCCGGTGGTCAACTACGAACGCCATGCAAAGCGTCGCCCGCGGTTCGCCGCGGGCATGCAAGAGTTCGTCGACTCAGGCGGCGAGCGCTGTTCGTGAGAAGGCGGTGGGTGATTGTCGGCAGCGCAGCCGCCATCTTGGCCGGCGCCGGTGCGCAGCCCAGTCGCGCGGAGTCGCTGCACAGCGAAATCGTCGCCCTGCTTCAGAGAATGAAGCAGTCCGATCAGGCCGGCGACCGCGCGAGCGCTCGGGCCATCGGGCTGGAGCTTTCTCGCTACAGCCTCCGGGATCCCGACTGGCACCTCTATCCTGAGTCCTTCGACATCGCGGGGATGTTGCTCCGCCTCACTGATCCCAACGATCGCGAAATGTATGCCTTCGCGGCCGTGGGCGTCATTCGCAGCTGGGCGTCCGGAACCAACGCGGGCCTCATCGAGGGACAACAGACGATTGCTGAAGCGGCCTATGGCTTGCTGCGCGCTGCGCGCAACGATCCCACCGGCCGGTGGGCGCGAGACTGCGAACTCGCGGGGCCCCTCCTGCTCTCGGCGGCAGGCGTCGTCCCCGGGACCAACCGGGCAGCCTGGGCTCGCGAAGCGCAGGACGCCATCAGCCGCTACCCCTCGGAGACCATGACAGTGTTCCGGCAAGACCCGCTTACGGCGCGGTTCTTGGCCTCGGGCGTCGCCATGGCCGGAGACTGGAAGAGCGCAGCCGCTGAATACGAGGCACTGCTCGCCAATCCCGCGGCGCAGATGACACTCACGCGGTCGCCGAACGAACCGTTCCAGGGCCTGGCCGACATCGTCGGCGGCATCGCGCCCCTTCAGGCGGAAGCGGCGACTGTCTTCGCCATGACGGGGCAGTATGACCGCGCGATCCGCATGTTCGAGGACATTCGACGGGACGCGCTATCAACGCGGGGGCTCAGTCCTTCGCAGCGCGCGCAGGACGGCGTGCGCCTTGAGCAGAGGCTTGTACAAGGGGGGGTCGTCATCGTCCAGCCAGTGGTCACGATCGTCGGCGCCCTGGCCCTCGTCAGCTACCTGCGCAATGGGGTGGTCCATCGGCGTGTTGCTTTCGACCCGAGACCCGGGGGGTTCGAGCTGTTCTCCAGGATGCTTCGGAGCTCGACCAGGCCAGGGTCCAAGATCGACGGACTGGTTCCGTTGTACGACAGCCTGCGGCGCTTGACGGATGCTGATCAACCTAATCGGCTGAGGCGGTTCGTAGAGTTGCTCTCGGTCGCAGCCGAATGGCTGGTCGGCTCCGTCACACGGTCCGCATTGAGCGGGGCGGGGATCGGAGTCGACGAGGATGTCATGGTGATTGTCCCGCCCGAGCTTGGACTTCTGCCCCTGGCCCTTTGCAGCGATCTGAAGGGCGGCAAAACGCTAGCCGCACAGTACCGCCTGCGCTTTGCAGACAGCCTTGTTTCTGCGGAAGCCACGCGCGCCGCCGCCGCCCGCCCCCCGCCACTGACACCTTCGGTCGCGCTCTTCACGGGCGGCGGCGCAGCTGCTGACCTAGCCTACCAAGGCTTCGAGACATCCTGCGTTTCCAGCCACTTTCGATCGGCCGGCTCGCGAAGTTCCGTGACACAATTGCAAGGGCTCGACGGTCCTCGGTATTGGCATGTGGCGAGCCATGCCGCCTGGGACTATCGCAACCCTTCGCGGTCCGGCCTGCACATCACCCGCGCCGGGATCGTCACCGTCGGAGACATCTCGAGTCTGCGCATCGCTTCGCCACCCCGACTGGTGTTCTTGTCCGCTTGCGAGACAGCCCTGCTGGACGTCTCCAAGGACCTGCGCAATTCGGCAGGCCTGACCTCCGCCTTTCTCGCGGCTGGCGCTGCCGGCGTCATCGGAAGCCTCTGGCCGGTGAATGACGCCGCAACCTCTCTGCTCGCCGCCCGGTTCTACGATGAACATCTGGACAGCGGACTTCCGCCCTCCGCCGCGCTCAGAGCGGCCCAGATCTGGCTCCGCCAGGTAGGCATGCGCGAAATCCGCGCCTATGCCGAAAGCCAAGTGACCGCCGGTCATTGCTCGGGTGATGATGCCGAGCCGCTCATTCACCTGTTCAACCAGGACTCGAGTCCTTCTCCAGCACCGTTCGCTCATCCCTTTTTCTGGGGCGGATTCCAACTCTTCGGCGTCTAGAGCACGACCGGTTCTGAATGAATCGGGATTCCCACGGCAGGGCGGATCATGATTGAGCATGGAGGCTGGATCGGAGGCCAGCTTGGATGACTCGGCCCTATTCTTTGGATCTTCGTAAGCGCGTGGCGCGGTTCGTTGTGGTGTCTGGCGGCACGACGCGGCAGGCGGCTGAACGGTTCGACATCAGTGTTGCGACGGCTGTGCGATGGGCCAAGCGCCTTCGCGAGACCGGCAGCACGGCGGCGTATCCGATGGGCGGCGTGCGGCGTGCGGTGCTTGCGGGAGAGCGCGAGTGGCTGCTGGCCCGGATCAAGGAGCAACCGGACCTCACGCTTCGGGCGATCCAGGCCGAGTTGGCCGAACGGAGCGTGGTCGTCAGCTATGACGCTGTCTGGCGTTTTCTTCGGCCGGGAGGGCGTGACGTTCAAAAAAAAGCCTGCGCGCCGCCGAACAGGCCCGGCCTGACGTCGCCCGCAAGCGGGAGCGCTGGAAGCGCTACCAGGGCCGCCTTGATCCGCGCCGCCTGGTCTTCATCGATGAGACCTGGGCCAAGACCAACATGACCCGCACCCACGGGCGCTGCGCACGCGGAGAGAGGCTGGCGGCGTCAGTCCCGCACGGCCACTGGAAGACCATGACCTTCGTCGCCGCCCTTCGATGCGACCAGATCACCGCGCCTCTCGTGCTCGATCAGCCGATGAACGGCGAGTGGTTCCTGGCCTACGTCGAGCAGGCGCTGGTCCCGACCCTCACGGCCGGCGACGTCGTGGTCATGGACAACCTCGGCAGCCACAAGGGTCAAGCCGTCCGCCGGGCGATCCGCAAGGCGGGCGCTCACCTACTCTTCCTGCCGCCTTACAGCCCAGACCTGAACCCCATCGAGCAGGTGTTCGCCAAGCTCAAGGCGCTCCTGCGAAAGGCCGCCGAACGCACGGTCGAGGCCACCTGGCGGCGCATCGGAGAGCTGCTCAACCACTTCGAACCAGCAGAGTGCGCCAACTACCTCGTCAACTCGGGCTACGCGTCAACTTGATCCGGTCACGCTCTAGGGCAGTGCGGTGTGGAAGCTAACGGATCAGACTCGATCCGTCTGAAGAAGTCTCTCGTTCCGTCGCTTCTTTCGTTCGCTTTGCCTGACGACCAATGCTTCGAAGTCCTCCGATGGATAAGGCGGGTCGGCCTCGGCAACCGCACCAATAACCCGCACCAGGCTTGTCTGGGCGAGGCCACTCCAGAGCGAGCCGGACACCTTGACCCTTTCGATCTCACCGAAAAGAACCTTTAGCTGTTCAAGATGCTGCCGAAGGTCCAACTCCCCCTGCGTTGAGCGGCCACTTTCAATGCGCGTATTGATCAGGCGCTGGACACCCCAGCGCCGACGACCAATCAACTGCCGGAAAGGAGGGCTTGCAATGTCGCCCAGCCAGGCATCGCGAACCTGGCGCACCCATTCTGCGCGGCGCCGCCGCCGTTGACGGCGGATTACAACGCCTATCTCCAGCTTGCGCCGAACATCATCGCCGAGCTGCGCCGCGATCCTCATGAAGAACTGCCCCACCCCGACTATCTGCGCGTGGTCGAAACCGCCTTGCCGATGATCGGGGCTGCACGCAGCGTCGCCTAGCGCTTCGGGACAGCCCCAAGTGTTCCCTATGTGTCCAACCTAACGCGAACCCCGGCACTCTTCTTGTCGTGGCCCCGAGCCGATCCACTGCCCGGTCCTATACCTGCCACCATGGCGACCCTGCCTGGCGTTCGATGCAGGCGGTAGGGCAGTTTGACGACAGGCCAGAATGTCCCGTGTTCATCGATTCCGGCCGCCAGGACATCGCCCAGGAAATCAGTGTCGTCCATCAATTCATCGACACTAACGATGGATACGGCGCGCAGGCCCATCGCCCCCAGACGCTCAATTGCGGCCGCCCGTGTAAGGCCGTCACATCTGGGATATATGGGCGGGTCTACACCCGCCGGTTCGCTTTGTGCACCGAGCCAGACGAAGCCGTCGCTACAGACCAGCTTCAGCCCTTGCGGGGCAGGTCTGCCGGCCGAAAAGATCGCGCACCACGCCGCGACGTCCTGCATCGAGACTTCCAGGAAGCGGGCCTTGCGGGGTCCTCCGTCGGCCAGCGCTGCAACAAGGGCAAAGAGAGCCGCCTGCCCGCCAAGAATGTCAGCGGCGGACACGCCGAGCTTCACTGGAACGCCATTGCTCCGCGTGAGATCCATGAGCCCTGCCATCCCCTGAATCACGGTGTCGAACGCGGGACGGTCCGGGTAGGCGGACTCGATGCCGAAACCGGAGATGGCGCAGTAGATCAGCCGTGGGTTGATGCTCTCGAGCGACGCGCGGTCGAATCCCAGTTTCGCGAGCGCGCCGGGTCGGAGATTTTCCAGGAGGATGTCCGCTCCGGCAATCAGACCGCGCAGCCGGTCCCGCTGATCGGCTTGCCGCAAGTTGAGCTTTAGGGTTGCCTTGTCGGTGTTGTTGAGAGCGAAGAAGTAGCTGACTCCGCCTTGCCCCGGCGTCCACCCCCTCGTAATTTCGCCTTCCGGTGGCTCGATCTTGATCACTTCCGCGCCAAGCGCCGCCAGATGCTTCCCAGCGAGCGGCGCCGTCGTATATTGACCGATCTCGACAACCTTGAGGCCGGCGAGCGGGCCACGCCCGGCGTCAATTGTCTGGGCAACACGATCCCCGCCGGTCGGCTCACCGCTCGCGCTCTCGGCGGATGAGCGAGCGGGCGGCGAGAGCCCGGAAAGCGGATGAGCCCGAAAGGTCGCGACGTCGCGGTAGGCCTCGGTGGGAATCGATCCCTGCGCGAGCAGGCGTGCCGCAACCGGGTGACGCAGGCGGAAATTGCTCTCCTCGCCCAGTCTGCCAATGGGCACGATTGGGCCGGCTGGAATCCCGATAGGCTCGCAGATGGCAAGACATTCGAGCGTGCTTCGGTTCGACGTCCAGCCCTCCATCAGCCGATCGAGTTCCGCCACGAGCCTGACGCGGGAGGCAGGCGTGTCAAAACGGGGATCGTTTAATCCTGGAACGCCGATAGCGTCCCTCAATCTGCTCCATTGTTCGTCCGTGCTCGTGCAGATCAGGACCCATCCGTCCGACGTACGATAGGCGTTCCAGGGCGCGCAGGCCGAATGGCGATTGCCCACCCGCATAGCTCCGCCTCGAACGAAGGCCTTGGGCAGAAACGTCGTCAGCCCGCTGATGGCGCATCCGAAAAGCGAAACGTCGATGGTCTGGGGAATGCCGCGTGTCCGCGCCACGCGCA
>FSVV01000038.1_pt1 | contig 16242 bp, 8 predicted proteins | sample 1637831 | NCBI WGS metagenome assembly FSVV01 (sample SAMEA3914789, study PRJEB12502) | metagenome | biome: forest; material: soil | place: Canada | collected 2011-07-03 | depth 0.3 m
CGCTGGCTGGTCGGGCATCGGGACGTCCCCGACGATCCGGACGTTCTAATCAGCCTGATGTCGATGGCGTTAGATCTGGAGATGTTCACGCCCTCCATGAGCGGCAAGACCCCGGTCGATCGCTATCTCAACGCCCGACCGCCGCAAACGGACCTGGATCGGCAAGCTGTCGAAGCCCTGGCCGCCGCGCGATTTCGCCTGGTGCGAATCGTCGGGCGCGACGGACCCGATCTGGTGCGCTTGAAGGACCTGGTCACCCAGGAAGATCTTGTTCTCCTGCAATCGACGATATCGCCCGCCGCCATCGGCGCGCCCACCGCGATGCGGCTCTGCCGCCTGGCCAGCGCGCGGCATGTGCTGATTTCGCCGCTGTTTCTGATCGACGAAGCGGCGCTCGCCGCCGCGATGGTGTTCGCCAGGCCGGGCCGGGGCCTGGGCGATGGCCACCGCTGCGCCGCGAGCCTCTACCGGGACGCCGCGCGTCGGGGCTTTTTCCCGATGCCGGCGCTGGTCTCTCCGTTCGGCGGCGGGATGCCTTTGGACGAGGCTGACACCCTGGAGAATTTGACCCAGGTCCAGCAGTTGGCCATTGGCTGGCTGCTGGCGGACGGCGCAGAGGAGCAGGCCGAACTCGCCACTGAGATCCGGCACGTCGCCAGCCTCGACACGGTCATCGACGCCTGCGGATGGTTCGCTAACGCCGCCCGGGATGGCCGCGAAGACCTCAAGCAAGCGTTCACACATATCGCCGACATTCAGATCGAAACCCTGTGCCAGCGCGCGCGGGTGGGCGTGGGCGGATCGAGCGACATCCTGGACCGGACGTCCGCGGCCATCACTGGTTATGTCGCCACCGGAAAAATGGGGGCCCAGGCGCGCGACCTGTTTCAACGGCTCAGCGCCCGCTGGTCGCTCGGCGGCCCGGCGGCCGCAGGCGCAGATGGATCGGCGGATCGGGCGAACCTGGATCAGGTCATCCAGCGCATTCTCGCCCTGCGCGCCAAGACGGTCGATCGCGGCTGCACCGAACAAGAAGCGATGGCAGCGGCCGCCAAGGTCGCCGAACTGCTCGACCGCTATGACATGTCCCTCGACGAGATCGCGGTCCGCAAATCCGATTGCTCCGGTTCGGCTGTGGAAACCGGCCGGCGGCGCAGAGCGCCCGTTGACTCCTGCATGCAGCCGGTAGCGACCTTCTGCGACTGTAGGGTCTGGTCCGAGGAAGGCGCCAGCGGAGCCTTGCGCTATGTTTTCTTTGGGCTGAGGGCCGACGTCGAGGCCGCGCGCTTTCTGCACGAGCGGATCGAGGCCACTTTCGAAACGGAAACCGCGGCGTTCCGCACGAATGAAATCTATCGCGCCCTGGAGGGCGGCCAACGCCGCGCGGCGCTCAATTCATTTCAAGTCGGGCTGGCCAACGGCGTCATCCGCAAGCTGGACGCCCTGAAAAGCGCTCGCACAGCGACCGCGGCCAAGAGCACCGGCTTTGATCTTGTAGCCGTCAAGCAATCGGTCGTGGACGAGGAACTGGAAAAACTCGGCCTTCGCTTCACCGCAAAGGCGGCGTCCGCGCGCCGCAGGGTGCACAGGGACGCCTATGAGGCAGGCAAGGCCGCCGGCGCCCAATTCGAACCCCACCGTTCGCTGAGCCAGTAGCCGAGGCCGGGGGCCAAACTCCGGAATGGCATTTTCAGGCCCATAGTGGAGACGAGTTCGCGCCCGATTGCCGGCGCTTCCAATGTTTCGATCGAACGCGGACAAGCGACGTTAGCCTTAACATTCGTCTACGGCGCGCCTTGGCCGCAATGCGGCGTAGCGAATCGGCGACCGTCGCCTCGTCACCGGCACCGGTGACGGGTCATCTGAATTTATGCCGAATGTTCGCCACCTCCGGAGACAGGTGGCCGCCCGACTGCGGCGCCTCCAAATCGCGCACCCCACCCGTTGACAAAGCTTAACCGTAGATTACGGACTAGGTGGAGTATTTGGCTGCGGACGCGCTATGCCTGCGCGATACGGGGGATCCGGCTTGAGGACAGCGCTTGTTTGCGGAGCCGGCGGCTTCATCGGCAGCCATCTGGTAAGGCGCCTGAAGCAGGATGGCTTTTGGGTTCGCGGCGTCGACCTGAAGGTTCCCGAATTCGGCGAAAGCGAAGCCGACGACTTCGTCATCGGCGATCTCAGGGACCAGCACCTGTGCCGATCGGTGACCGACCGCAGTTTCGACGAGGTCTACCAGCTCGCCGCAGATATGGGCGGCGCCGGCTATATCTTCATTGGCGATCACGACGCCGACATCATGCACAATTCGGCGACCATCAATCTGAACCTTCTGGATGCGCTCCGCAAACGCGGCGTCCACAACGTTTTTTACTCGTCGTCAGCCTGCATGTACCCTGCCTACAACCAGGAAGATCCGGACAACCCGAATTGCGAAGAAGACTCGGCCTATCCGGCCGCTCCAGACAGCGAATATGGATGGGAGAAGCTGTTCAGTGAGCGCCTCTACCTGAGCTATGGCCGCAACTACGGCATGCGAACCAGGATCGCGCGCTACCACAACATCTTCGGACCGCAGGGCGCTTGGGACGGCGGCAAGGAGAAAGCCCCCGCCGCCATTTGCCGCAAGGTCGCGCTCGCGCGCGACGGGGACACCATCGAACTCTGGGGCGACGGGCGACAGACCCGATCCTTCCTCTATATCGACGAATGCGTCGAGGGCACGATACGGCTAATGCGGTCGGATTTCGGCGGCCCGGTCAATATCGGCTCCGACGAGATGGTGACGATAGACCAGTTGGTCGACGTCGTCGCCGACGTCGCCGGCAAGCGCCTGTCGAAATGGCATGTGCCGGGCCCCACGGGCGTTCGCGGCCGCAACTCCGACAATCGCCTGATCCGCAACCGGCTGGGCTGGGCTCCGAGCCGGACGCTGCGCGATGGCCTGGAGCCGACCTATGCCTGGATCGAACGGCAGGCCCGACCTGTTTCGCTCGACGCGCCGACGATCGCCCGGGACCCCGTGAGCGCTTGAAGGGCGACGGTCGACCCTGATGCGCATCGCAATCCATGACTATGCGGGGCACCCGTTTCAATTCGGCCTTTCCCGCAGATTAGCGGCCCGCGGCCACGAGGTGAGGCACTTCTTCTTCGCAGGGGACGCCGGTCCGAAAGGCGATTCAAGGCTTGCGCCTGACGACCCGCCGACCTTTTCCATCGAGCCGATCGCCGTTCCCGGCAAGTACAGCAAGGGCGACCTGTTCGATCGCAGATCCAAGGACCGCCACTACGGCAAGATCGCGTCCAGGAAGATCATGGCATTTCGCCCCGACGTCGTGCTTTCGGGGAATACGCCGACCGAAGCGCAGGACGCAATCCTGCTGGCCGCAAGGCGGAGGCGGATCCCATTTGTGTTCTGGATGCAGGATTTCTACAGCCTGGCCATAACCCGTTTGCTGGGCGGTCGCTGGTTCGGTCTGGGCGCCCTGGTCGCCGCCTATTACCGCCACCTCGAGCGCAGGCAGCTGCGCGCCAGCGCTGGCATCGTCGTCGTCTCGGACACCTTCCAGGACGGACTTGCCCGGCTCGGGATCAGGCGCGTCCCGGTAGAGGTGATTCCGAACTGGGGAGCGCTCTCCGAAATCCCGGTCCGGGAGAAACAGAATCCCTGGGCGAACGCGAACGCCGCCGCCAATTGCTTCGTCGTCCTCTATTCCGGCACCCTGGGCCTGAAACACGACCCGCAGATCCTGTTGCGGCTCGCGGACAGTCTGGCCGACCTCAAGGATGTTCAAATCATCGTCGCCGCCGAAGGCCTGGGGGCGACGGCGTTGCGCGAGGCGCTTGAAAGCCAGCCGAGGCCCAACCTCTCGATGAAACCGTTGCAGTCTGTAGACGATTTCCCGGACATGCTTGGCAGCGCCGACGTGTTGCTCGCCGTGCTCGAACGCGACGCACATGCGTTCAGCGTTCCATCCAAGGTTCTGAGCTACCTCTGCGCCGGAAGGCCGGTCCTGCTCTCGGCTCCGGGCGGCAACCTCGCTTCGCTGACAGTCGCGGCGTCGAATGCGGGCTTTGTGGTCGAACCCGGGGACGTGCGCGCGCTTGAGGAAAGGGTTCGATTCCTCTTCGACCACCCGGACCAACGCCGGGCCTTGGGCGCGGCCGCACGATGCTTCGCTGAGCAGACCTTCGATCTTGATGCGGTCGCCGCCCGGTTCGAAACCGTACTGACGGCGGCGGTGGCGGCTTGAGGCGCAGCCTCATCCGTTACCGGGCCGCGCCCAATCCTGAGGAACCGGCGAAATCGGAGCCCCCTCACCTTGATCGCACGCCGGCGCGTCCAAACAACCCAATTTGAGCGAGATCTGCACCGTGAATTTTTACGCCCGCCTGATCCGGGCGCCTTTTACACATCGTCACACGGCTTGGCTGTATTCTGGTGTCGGCAGCGCGCGGCGCGGCCGGTCTGCCCGAAGCTAAACATACTCAAATTTCTTAACGATATATAATCTCGCAGTATTTCACATGAGCAATAACTTAACAATTAACAATTCAAGACCTAATAAAAACTAATAACCAACTTATTATAGCCAAATTAGATTACATATTGAAACTTACTATTTGACTTATACTTTAGTTTTTACCAGATACAGGCATGTTAGGTTTTGTTAAAAACGCGCCGCTGCTAGATTTCAATAGCCGATATACGCTCCATTTTGACGCCTCTATTTAGGCATCCCCCGTTTGGGGGATTGTCCATTCAGCAGAAAAAGCAAGCATTAGACGCTGGGATTTGACCCAGAGCCTGTGTGGGGGGCCTCACGCCGGTTGTTTACCTTTAGACATCAGGAGATCCATCGTGAAATACTTAATGGGCGCCGCCACCGCGGCCCTCGTCCTCGGCGGCGCGTCTATGGCGTTCGCCGGCTCCGGCAATCCGGCCAGCGACTCGGCCACCGCCAGCGCCACCGTGATCTCGCCCTTGACCGTCACCAAGCTGTCCGACCTGCAGTTCGGCAAGATCGTCGAACCGGCCAGCGGTTCGGGCACGGCCTCTGTCGCCGCCACCTCCGGCGGCGCCCTGACCATGTCGGGCGTCACCGCGCCCGGCGGTCAGACCGTGACTTCCGCCCACTTCACGGTGACCGGCGACAGCACGACCGCCTGGACCGCCGCAGTCGCGGCTCCGGCCACCCTGACCAGCGGCGCGAACTCGATCCCGTTCGCGGTCAGCAACTCGACCCTGACCGGCAGCCCGGCCGAGGTCTATGTCGGCGGCCAGATCACGGTCGCCTCAACCGCCGTGCCCGCGACCTATACCGGCACGATCACTGTCAGCGCCCAGTACAATTAAATTAAGGCGCATGCGTTAGACCCGTGGGCGAAATGCTCACGGGTTTGGCGCCCGCTTGGCGCGGGATTTGCTCGGCGCAGACCCAGGATGTGCGGAATTGGCCGCACTCCCGTCCGGCAACCGGGGCCCACGAATGGCCTCGGGTTCGGCGGCGCAGGAAACACTAAGGAAAATCCCATGCATTCTCGGCGAACCATCGTCGCCCTGTTGGGCATCGGCGCCGGGCTGGCGTTGGGCTTTCCGGCCCTTGGGCAAGTCGGCGCGGATCTCAATGTAGCGCCCAAGCGGGTCGTTATGGGAGCCGAGGCGCGTTCGGCCACCGTGTTCGTGTTCAACCGCGGGGGCGCCCCGGTCACCTACAACATATCCCTCGTCGACCGGGTAATGACACCAGACGGGCAGATCACAGCGGTCGATGCGCTCAAGCCCGGCTCGCCGGAAGCCGCAGCGGCGGCCGATCTGCACTCGGCCAAATCGATGATCCTCTACACGCCCCGGCGTGTCACCCTGCAGCCGGGCGAAAGTCAGACGTTGCGCCTGCGGGTGCTGCGGCCGGCGGACCTGCCGGCCGGGGAATATCGAACCCACCTGACCGTGACCGCCGTCCCGCCTGAGGACACCGGCCTGACCGCCGAGCAGGCCGCCAATCCGGGCGAGGGCCAACTCGCCGCCCGCGTGGTCGCCGTCTTCGCCATCAGCATCCCGGTCATCGTCCGCCAAGGACCGGCCGACACGCGCGCCGTCCTGGACAACGTGCGGTTTCTCGCGCCATCCGCCGCCGATGCGGCCGGCTCCCACGGCGCGGTCGCCTGCGACCTGGTGCGCGCCGGCGGAAGCTCATTGTTCGGGGATATCGAGATCCGCAGCGCCGGCGCCTCACCGTCGTCGGCGCCCATCGGCGTCCTGCGCGGGATCGGCGTCTATGCCGAGATCGCCCGCCGGCAGATCACCGTCGCCCTGGACCGCGCACCCGCCAAGGGAGAGCGCCTGGAAATCTCGTTCAAAGACCAAGATCTCCAATTAGGTTCGGTGCTTACACGGAATTCCTTGTCCACTCCATGAGGATAGAATGGGGGCTGATTGCGCTGCTGGCGTTCGTCGTGGCCACAACCTCGTCCGCGCCATGCCTGGCCGCGGGGGATGAGGCGATGACGCGCCACGCTCCAGACCAGCCGGCGGCGCGAGAACAAACCCCGGTTATCGTGGTGCACCCGGACCTCTTCACCGACGACGACCTCTTGCTGTTCGAGATGGATGTCGGCGGCGACCAGCTTACCGACAGTTTCGGCGCCTACTCGTCCCGCGCCGGCGTCTTCCTTCCACTGGGGGCGCTCGCGCGCCTGCTGGACCTGGCGATCACGGTGGACGCCGCGCGCGGCCATGCCGAGGGATGGGTGATCACGCAAGGGCGCACGGTCCGCCTGGACATGGCCAGCCGCCGACTGGAAATCGGCGACAAGGTCATCCCCCTGTCCATAGCCGACGCCGCCATACAAGGCGACGACATCTACCTGCGGGCCGATCTGATCGAGAAGATCGCGCCGGTCCGGTTGAAGGTCGACACCCACGGCCTCGTTATCGCCATCACCCCCACCGAACAGCTTCCCTTCCAGCAGCGCGAGGAACGCGAGCGCCGGCGCGGCCAGCTCGGCTCCCAAAACGGCGGCGAGGCGGTCCTGAACGTCCCCGCGCCCTACGCCCTGTTCTCGCCGCCCGCCGTCGAGCTGACCCTGGCCACCAGCGCGGGCAATCACGGCGCGCACGTGACAGGCAGCTATGACGTGCGGGCCGCGGGCGATCTGGCCTATGCCGACGGCCAGTTCTATGCCGGCTCGGACGATGCCGGGCGCTTGACCAACCTGCGCATGCTGCTTGAGCGCAAGGACCCGAACGGCCACGCCGCCGGGCCGCTCGGCCTGACCCGCCTGGATCTCGGCGACACCTTCACCCCACAGCTGTCGCTTGGCGCGCGCAGCGGCGGCGGCCGTGGGGTTTTCATCACGTCCGAGCCGCTGGAACAGGCCGACGTGTTCAACAAGGTCGACCTGCGCGGCGAACTGCCGGTGGGCTACGAGGTTGAACTCTACATCGGCGAGATCCTGCGCGGCGCACAGTCCCAGGCGATCGACGGCCGCTATCAGTTCCTGGGCGTGAACCTGGCCTACGGGCTGAATGTGGTCCGCCTCGTGTTCTATGGCCCCCACGGCGAACGGCGCGAAGAGGTGCGGCGGATCAATGTCGGCGCCGGCCAGCTGGACAAGAACCAGACCACCTTCAGATTTGGCCTCGTCCAGCAGGACGTGCCCAGCATCGACGTGCTGCGCCAGCCCCTGATCACCGGCCTAACGGGCACGGGCGATATGCGGCTGGTGGCTGAATTGGCGCACGGCCTGACCAACACCACGACGGTGACCGCCGGTTTCGCCCGCTATTCGCCCTCGATCAACAACGCCCGGGACCTTGGCGTCCTTGGCGTCACCACCTCGATCGACGGCTTTGCGGCCAAGCTCAATTTGGGGGTCGACGACCGCGCGGCGCGCGACCTGTCCTTGGGGGTCGCAGGCCAGCGAATGGGCGTTTCGCTGGTCGCGCGCCATTCGGAATATGCCGGCGATTTCCGTGACGAGCTGATCTCAACCTCTGTCGAGGGAGGGCCAGCCTTGCGCCGGGACACGCGCCTCGACCTGAACTACAGCCCGAACGCGGCCAGCATCATCCTGCCCTTGCAGGCCACCTTTGAGCGGACCGAGCGGGCCGACGGGTCGGTGATCTGGCTGGGCTCCGCGGACACGTCCCGCCCTGTCGGCCGCTTCCTCGTGTCGTCGTCGCTGAACTATAACGCCACCCTTGGCGGGGCCGCCGCCTCCCCTCCGCAGCTCGGCGGCGCGTTCGCCGTCTCGGGCCTGGTCGACGGGCTTTGGGAAGTGCGCGGCGCCGCCGCCTACTCCGTCCGGCCACAAGCGCGCCTCGACAACCTGGCGATCAGCGCCGACCGTCAGTTGGCGGACCGGCTGGCGCTGCATTTCGGCGTCGCCCACCAGTTCGGGCCGGGGGCCGGAACCCAACTTCAGATGGCCGACACCTGGCGCTTCGACGCCGCCGACCTGTCCCTGACCACCAGCTACAGCACGGCCAATCATGACTTCAGGATCGGGCTCCAGGTCACGCTGGGCTTCGGCTACGATCCGATCGCCAGGCGCTATCGCTCCATGGGCCCCGGAATCGCGTCCGGCGGAGCCATGGCCATCGAAACCTTCCGCGACACCAGCGGGGACGGCGTCAAACAGGCCAGCGAGGCCGGCATAGCCGGCATCACCGCCGACGGCGGTCGCCGCAAGGCGGTCAGCGGCCCTCAGGGCGAGCTGCTGGTCACGGGCCTGGGCGACGGAACCAGCGCCCGCGTGCGCCTGGGCCTGGACGCCCTGGACGATCCCTATCTGTCCGGCCCGCCCACGACGCTGGTGACCACACCCCGGCCAGGCCACATCGCCAAAGTCTCCTATCCCATGATCAACAGCGGCGAGGTCGAGCTCAAGATCAGCTTCGAACGCGCCGGCGAGCCGCCGCAGGGCCTCTCGGCCCTCATCGTGCAGTTGCAGGACGCCAAGGGCCGCGTCGCCGGCCAGGGGCGAACAGAATATGATGGAACCCTGCTGCTCGAAGGGCTGAAGCCGGGGGCCTATACGCTGCGCATCGAGCCCGAAGAAGCGCAGCGCCTGCGCATGATGCTGAAGGCCCCGGTCACGGTGGTCGTGCCCCCCGGCGGAGGGTTCGTCGGATCCACGTCGGCCACGGTCGTCCTCGTCGGGACGAACGCGGTCCCGAAACCACCACCCCAAGCCGCCGGCGCCACCTCCGGTTCGAAAATTGCCTGTTGCGTTCCAACGGGCGCAGACGCGTCCCGAAATGCGACGGGCGAGCCGCCCTCAATCAAGCGGTCCCCGGCGCAGACCAAGGGCGGGCGATCAGATGTCGGGTTCGACAAACACACTGTTCATGGTCATGGACGGCGGGTCCGCCGCCCAGCTGAACACCTGCACGGCCGTCCAGCCGGGGCTAGCGCGGCCAGCACCCGAACGGCGTCCGATCGAGCGGCTGCTGGGGCTGAACGAGCCGCAGTTGATCGCGCGGCTGCATGGGGCGGTGCGCACGGCGGTCGACACGCGCAAACCGAGCGCGCTGCTGCTGAAGGATGCGGACGACCTGTCGCCGGACCGGCTGCTGACCGTGCGCCCTGCCCGGGAGGCGGGCTACGCCATCGTGGCGGTGAACGCCTTGAACAGCCCTCCGCCGTCTTTTTCGCCGGCGGACCTGGCGGCGCTGTTCGGCCTGTCGCCGTCGGAGGCCGAGATCGCGCTGGGTCTGCTGCACGACCGGCCCGTGGCGGACATCGCCCAGGCGCGCGGGGTGCAGGCCGAGACGGTCCGCGGTCAGATCAAGAGCCTCATGCGCAAGATGGGGCTGTCCAGCCAGAAGCAGCTGGTCGGCGTGCTGACGCGGGTGGCCGCGGCCCTGGGCTGATCGCCGCGGCGAACTCCGCGAGATTCGGGATATAGGAGGGAACGATGCGCTGGCGCACGGCCTGTTTGGCATTTTTTGGTTGCTTTGCGGCGGCTCCGGTCTGGGCGGCGGCGCCTTTGACAACCAGCGTCAGCAATTCGAGTTCGCCAAGCCTGGGCAAGATCGTCTCAGGAAGTGGCGGAACGCTCACCACCTTCACGATCACACCAGCCGGCGCCGTCAGTGCGTCGGGCGGCAATGCAACACGGCTTTTAGGCACGGCGTCCGTAACGACACCGACCTTGAACATCACCTGTAGCGGGAACGGCAGCGGAACGAACAGCTGCACGAAATACAGTAAGATAACCGTGACTTTCGGCTCGGTGACCTCCTCGGGCGGAAGAACCGGAAATATAACCGCATTCACCGGCGCCATCGCCACGGGGGCGGCGACCATTGCGACAGTCAACTCGACGTCGTTCACGATCAACCCGACCGGTGGCCAGTTTTCCAACGGTCAACAGGTCTCCGTGAAAATCGGGATGTCTGTCCAGTTCAACAATTCTGGCTCCGGACTGGGTACCGCCACGGCGCTGTCCTACGCCATCACTTATGACGCGAGCTGATCATGCACAAGATGAAGCTTGAGATGGCTCAGCCAGCTTGCGCCATTCCTATCGGGCGGATCAAACTTGCTTTGGCCATGGCGACCGTACTCGCATTATTCGCGCAACCCACTCTCGCCGCCACCTCCACCAAGCGCAGCGCCACTGGCGCGGCGAGCGCCACGATTTTGACGCGCCTGTCGACGGCCATATCCAAGAACCTCAGCGCCGGAGCCCTCAAGACCAGCGGCAGCGCGACGCAAGGCACGGTGACGGTGCCTCCGACCTTCCCGCTGTTCCCGACGCCCCCCGCCATCTATGTCAACGCCTCCATCCTGCAAGGCGAACACAAGGTGTTCCCCAACGCCGCGCGGATCGACGTGACCGGGACACCAAAGGCCGCGTTTTCCATCAATGTTCAGGGCTGGACCCAGATCGCCGGCAGGGCTAGCGCCAAGGTGCAGGCTGGGACCCTCACCTATTACTCCCCGTCCAATTCGCCCATGACCGTCGCCCGCGGCGTGTTCGACGCCCAGGGCAAGGCCGCCGTCTATGTCGGGGCCGCGATCGTCATCCAGCGCGACAACAGCGGCGACATCTACACCCTGAAACCGATCTATACGGTGTCGTACAACTGACCACGCCCTGGGCGGGCATGGCGAACTGCGCAAGGGTTCAGCAGCAGCCCAGCTTGGCCGCGGCCGAGCTTGGATATCTTAACCACCCCATGCTAGCCCTACCCTGCAATCGCAGGACAGCACCGACCATGTTGCAAGCCCGAGCCGGATCGATTTTCGAGCGGATGCGCTCATTTGACCGTTATGACCCGGACGCGGACGGCCCCATTTCGCGGGAATCGGCGACGGTCGTCTGGTGGGTCAACCTGACGGTTTGGGTCCTCGTCCTGACGCAGAGGATCGCGGTCCCGCCCCTGAATATCGAACTGGCCTTCTTTATAGGCGTGGGCCTGATCGCGTTCCTGTTCTATCGGCGCCTGATCTTCATCGAACAAAAGCGCGCCATCGGCTTTTTCTTTTTCGCCGCCGTGCTGGTGGCCGAGCAGCTGTTCACGCCATTTCGCGAATCCTTCTCCGTCCCCGGCATCCTGGCGGCGATGTGCTACTACTGCATGTTCATGTTCGTGGCGCCCATCGAGCGCGCAGCCGTGTTCAAGATCATGCGAAATTTCGTGAACGTTACGACGTTCATCGGCGTCATGGTGTTCATGGATTGGGCCTTCAACCTGGCCCACCACGCGCCGCCCAGCATGGACAAGTTCCTGCCGGATTCTTTCATCTTCCTGCACTATGTCTACATCCAGTCCGTTCACTGGGGCTCGCCTTACATGAAGCCGAACGGCTTCTTCATGCTCGAGGCGTCGCACACGTCCCAGATCCTGGCCATGGGCATCATCGCAGAGTTCTGCACGCGGCAGAATCTCATCCGGCTCGCCTTCCTGGCGGTGGCGGCGCTGTCCACCTACGCCGCGACCGGCTTCCTGCTGCTGATCCTGGTCATTCCCTTCCTGCTGCCCAGGGCCAAGTCATCGACCTTGCTGATCGCCCTGATGATCGGGCCGCTGATCCTGGGAGGGGCGGCGGCCAAGGGGCTTCTGACAGACTATGCACGGCGCCAGAACGAATTCGGGCAACAGGGCGCCAGCGCCAATCAGCGCTTCGTCTGGCCGTACCAGCTGGCCTGGAAGCAGATGACCAGCGACATTCACGACGCCTATCTCGGCATCGGCGCCAGCAACTCGGCCTACGACTCCCGGCTGCCCGTCTTCATCAAGGGCCAGCCCAACGGCGCCCCCGCCTATGGCACACCGACCAAACTGATCATCGAGTTCGGGATCTTCATGGCGGTTATCTGGTCGGCATTTTTCTGGACCATCCTGTTCCGAGGCGCCGTACCCTTGCCGATCATCGTGATGGTGTTCGTGCAATACGAACTGCTGACCGGCGGATTGCTGGTGCCCGTCCAGATTCTCTACTGCTACCTCTTGTGCGCCATGTACGTGAAGCCAGACCCCCGCTGGAACCTCGCGCGCTGGCGACCGGCGGAGCCCCCGCCACGCTTGGCGCGGGCGTCGTCGGTGTAGGGCTCGGGCCAAGGCCACGAGTCCAGGTTAACGATCGATTCCGCTCTTCTGCACCCTGGCGGCTCTGACGGTGATCGAGACCGGCCCGATGTTCGACAATGTCCGCGGCGTCCTGCGCCCGTTCCGCCTGATCGCCTGAGGCGTCAGCCGCGACTGGCTTTGGCGCGCGCCTGCCACCCCAACGGCGTGGTGATCCGCGTCGAGGCGGTCAGCCTTGAGGGCGGCGACACCCCGCGTTGGCGTCGCCGCCATCCAACTGGCCAAGCGGGCGGGCGCCAAGGTGATCGCCACGGCTTCAAGTGATTCGCGGCTGGAGGCCCTCTGGGCCTTCGGGCTTGATCATGGCGTCAACGACAAGGCCGCTGATGTGGTCGAATCGGTCATGCGCTGGCCGAGGCCGCCGGCGCCCACGCCTATATCGAAAGCCGGGCGGCGGTCGGGCGCGTGATTCTGGTTCCCTGAATCAGCGCCAAGTTAAGGCTCGATTAACCATAATCGCCCATCCTTTCAGCGTCTTCCTTGAAGACATCCCACCACCACCGAACAACTTTCAGCCCGGCCTCGCGCCGGGCTTTTTTTCGCACGACGCAATGCCACATGGGCTTGATCCGCGAAGCGGGCCAGCGTATAGCCGCCATCCTTCAGCGTCCTCGCTGATCCCCGGTAGCTCAGTTGGTAGAGCAGTCGGCTGTTAACCGACTTGTCGCAGGTTCGAGTCCTGCCCGGGGAGCCATCTCCCATTATACGTTTGAAATAAAATCGCTTTCCGCATCGGCGGCGAGCCTCACCCTAGCTCTAACCCCAACATTAGTCGTGGATTGAGGCGGATGACCACGGATGGTTGAGGCGATCGATTCGCTGGCGGGCGAATTTGAACGTGGGCAGGACCATTTGCATGACGACCAGTGGGTGTAGCGACTAGGCCTGCCACGGGTGAAATGAGGCGGTGTGGGGAGGCTTGTTGATGGACCCAGTTGACGCGCTTCTTGAAGCGCTGGAGCGCACCTACGCCGTGTTCTCCGGCTATGCGTGAGACCAGCCGTACTCGAGGCTGCGCCGCTGCGCGACCTGTCAGGCGAGCTCGGCGGAGAGCGCTTATGCGCGTGAGCAACCGGACCGACGACCAGTTGGCCGCCGATGTCGCCGACGCACTCGGTCGGCTGGGGCAAGCCCTAGTCACGGGAGAAATCCCCTCGTCACCGACACCATCCCGCGCCTAAGCAGCCTGCCCGGCCTCGTCAGGCTCGCCGCCGTCCAACGCGCGGGAATCTGCCCCGGTTACGTGTGGGCGCATCAAGCGGTTGGATTCCCGCAGGTCTTCGGTGAGCCGCTTCGGCTCAACAACCGCGCGACTTTTCAGTCATATCGGACATTAACGGCAGCATTGCTCCAAGATCTGTGAAGCATCAAGCCTCTTCGCTCTCGAGATAATCTGTCGTTGTCAGGAAAATTCCTGACACAGCGCCAGGAAATTTCGTAGATTTTGTCCCATTAACCACGGATTTAGGCCTGCAAAACGATACCGTACGTGTCCGCGAATTGTCTATTCCAGTTGACCGGAGGCTGTTGGTGCGCATCGACAATATCAACGTTATTGGAGCGTTCGTGATTTTGCTACCCGCCTTCGATGTCTTCGTACTCGGCGCCACGACTCGCTTGGTCGCAGCCAAATTTTCAGCGCGTTCCAAACCATGAGCACCATCGAGGGGAACGTGGGGCGAATTGACATGGCTTTGGTATCGTTCGGTCGCCGCCGCTCTGCGGCGCGCTGGACCGTGTTCCCGGGTCGTTCTACTTGATGTCCAAAGAGCCCGGAACATCAAATACGCGCATTGGCAGGTCGAAAGCGATCTGGCGGCGATCCATCGCCTTGCCTGTGCTGGTAGTTCTTAGCCAGGCCGCAGCCAGCTGGGGCGCGAGTTCCGCTATCGACCAGCACAATCTTCAGTTTTCTCAACCGGTTATTACCGTCCAACAAGACGACACAGTCAACTTCGATAACTTAGACAATGTTAATCACAATATTAGCGTGCGTGGACAATCAGGTGATGACACGGAGGATCTGGGGCTGCAAAGGCCTCGCGCCGTGGTTTCTTATAAGTTCACGAAAAAGCACGAATATTTGGTCGTGTGCAGCATTCATCCAAGAATGCGATTACGTGTCATCGTAAATTGAGAATATTAGTTGATGTCAATTCGATATAGACTGATCACGCTCACGGCCATTATGATCGTATCGATGGTCGTCATCGCCGGCTTTACGACCATCATGGCGAACCGGTTCTCAGAAATAGCCGACAATCTTTACGACAGCGCCTTCATCGGGGTGCATTACGCGCACAAGGTCGAAGTTAGCTTTGTCCGATTCGAGGGCGCCCATCACGGTGTCAATCCGCCCTTCACCACCAACGCCGACCGAAGCGCCATTCAGGGCATTCTGGATGACCTCGATGTGGCGATTGAGCGCGCGCCAACGTTGCGAGAGAAGCAATCCGCCGCCGCAGTCCGCGCCCAAATTGCCGCGCTCGACGAAACGGGGAGGAGTAAACCGAACGATATTATCGAAATAGACCGCGCCCTGACAAAGCTGGTTCAGCGTTTCGCCGATAGAGCGCTTGATATGAGAACTTCGGCAGATGACCTGATCGAAGGATCGAAGCGCCTCCTGGGTGTAGTGACCGCGGGCAGTCTCTTCGTTGGCCTCGCGGGGGCTGGGGTGCTTATCTTTCAGATTGTCACGCCGTTGCAGGCCGTACGCCGTATGGTTCGAGACGGGGCGCATTCGGAACAGAAAGAAAGCGACAGGCTCTCGCTACGCAAGGATGAAATTGGCGCCGTCGCCCGTGCATTGGTCGCCGGTCAGCTGGAGGTGAAGCGGACGCTTGCCACGCTTGAGGATCGTGTCCGGCAGCGAACGCATGAACTGGAACGTGCAAAGGGGGACGCTGAGGCGGCCAATGTCGCCAAGAGCGCGTTCCTCGCCACCATGAGCCATGAAATCAGAACGCCTCTCAATGGCGTGTTGGGCATGGCCCAGGCCATGAACAGCGACAGCCTGTCCGCATTGCAAAGAGGGCAACTCGATGTCATTCGGCAATCGGGCGAATCGCTGCTTGCTATACTGAACGATATTCTAGATTTATCAAAAATTGAGTCTGGAAAATTGGAAATAGAGAGCATCGAGTTTGACCTAGATTCTATTTTTCTGGGAGCTCACTCGACATTTTCTCAAATCGCTGACAGTAAGGGATTAACTTTCTCTCTATCGACCGAGGGAGCGCAGGGTACATATCGCGGAGATCCCACGCGACTGCGGCAAATTCTTTATAACCTTGTCTCCAATGCGCTAAAATTTACCGAGACCGGTGGCGCTAACGTGGTTGTTGCGAACACGGGCTCCGGGCTGACCTTAAGCGTATCTGACACCGGCATAGGCATGCCGCCTGAGGTGACGGCCAAATTGTTCACGAGGTTCTCTCAGGCCGACACCTCCACCACACGGCGGTTCGGAGGCACTGGTCTGGGGTTGGCGATTTGCCGAGAATTGGCTGAGCTCATGGGTGGGTCGATCGGGGTCGAAAGCGAAGTCGGTGTCGGGTCAAAGTTCACCGTGCACCTCGCCATCCCGCGTATCCATGACTCTGCCGAGCCCATCGCAAATACGTCGGACGGCGGAAGAC
>FSVV01000021.1_pt1 | contig 16030 bp, 15 predicted proteins | sample 1637831 | NCBI WGS metagenome assembly FSVV01 (sample SAMEA3914789, study PRJEB12502) | metagenome | biome: forest; material: soil | place: Canada | collected 2011-07-03 | depth 0.3 m
TCCTCGAACCGCGCGAGCAGATCCGGCGCCACCAAGGCGGTGTTGCCGACGTGCGGAGGCACCGGCTGGCTGAGGAATTCACGCTCGAATCCGGCAGTTCGGAGGGCGTCGCGAGTACCCACGAGGCGCGCGAACTTGTTCTGCGCGTTTCGCGCTTCGGCCAGGTAGTCGCGAGCCGCGGCCGAGCACGCGGCCACCAATTCGGCGAGCAGCTTCGCTCGGGCCTCGTTCCTGGCGATGGCGAGGCGGCCGCGGGCCTCGGCGATCTTTCCATCGATCTTGGCGAGACGGTTGCGGGCGGCTCGCGTGGCTCCCAGGGCGTGCAAAACCGCATCGCCCTCTTCGGGCTCGTCTTCCAACGCGGCCAAGCGTTCGATTTCGGCGACTAGCGCTGCGCCCTGATCGCTGAGCTTCGCTAGTTCGCGTTCGATGCGTTCGGGCGTTTCGCCCAATAGCTGTTTGACCATGTCCAACACCTTGGCTGCCCTCCTCGATCGCCTCGACTATCGACGGCCGTCGTGGCCAATTCCGCCGGTTTTTTTGGCCACGTTCGTAAGAAACTGAGCGAGCCTGTCGACCGAGGGGACCGCGCCGTCGTTCAGCGTCAGGATGCGGCGGCTCAACGGGTCCGGATCATTCGCCGGCACGCCGCTTCCCCGGACGCCGGGCCAGATCGTGGCCGCGTAGAGCGAAATTCTGGCGTGTAGGGCCTCCGCGAGCGCATCCGCTACGACTCCCGCAGACGGGCCGGAAGCGCCTTGCAAAATGCAACGGAGCCTCGCCTGCGTCGCGGACCTCTCGGCCTCGAGGCGTTTGATTTCTGCATCTCCGGTCATGTCGTTCCTCTCGCTGGTCTGCTCACGGTGTCGGGCCTGACTGTCGGCGTCGTTTTTTCTCGGCTCCGGGTTCGAACGCGCGCCGAATGGTGCGAGCAGCGGGCGCCACGCCCTCGTTGAGCTTCAATACGCGCCAGGCGAGGACGTGCCGCTGATCGCGTGGCCCGCCGCGGTCCCGGTCGAAGCGCCACGCCGACGCGGCATAGCGCGCGACCATCTGATGGACCGCATCGGCGAGGCTTTTGGCGTTGCCGCTGAGTCCGACGGCCATTCGCAGTAGCGCTTCATCACGCTCTGCGAGCCGCGCGGTGCGCAGCGCCGACTTCGTGAAAAACAGGCGCGCAAGACGTTCGCGCGCCTCGATCGGCGCATCCGAGATCGCTCGCTCGAGCGTCGCCAGGTCGGCAGCGGGCTTCCGTTGAGCCGCGTCACGCATCCGACGTGGATCCGTTCCTCTCCGCCTTGCGAACGGCGTTCGCGGCGCGGAGGCTTCGAAGGCCGCGGCCTCTGGCCAGCTCGGGCGCGCAGTGACGTCTGATCGTCGGCGGCGTGACGCCAAGAACCTCGGCGATCCTCTCCACCGCTTCACCCTTGGCCGCAAGTTGAGCGACCTGGTCGCGATCGTCGGACGTGGGCGCCCATTTAGGCCGACCGGCGCGCCGGCCGCCTGGCAATCCGCGCTCCAGCTCGAGGCCCAGGCGCTTCCACACGGTCGCCTCGCAGATCCCCAGCGCGCAGGCGATCTCCGCGCCAGACGCGCCGTTCCGGCGCATCTCCTCGGCCTGGGCGCGCACCGCTGCCGGCAGGAAGATGCGACGCCCGATCCGCGCAGCGCGTGGGGAGGTCGCCGCTTGTCCGAAGAGGTCGAGATCGCCCGTCATCGGAAATAATCGACAGAATGCGGATTTCCTTCGCTATTGATCGAAAAAAGCCGTCGTAAATTCAATATGTTGACTGGATCGCCAGCGACGGCTGGCGGGCCGATCCGGTCAAATTCGGCCTGCCCGGCAAAAAAATCTCCCGGTGCGATCCAACGCGGTTGACGGCCGCGGGATGGTCTGTGGCTAAACCCCCTAGGGGGTAGGGGCCGCCCTACCATCCGCCGGGGCCTCGGGGAACGGCCAGGACGACGATGAAGAGAAAGCCGGTCACTCAAAACGGCGCTTCTAGCGCGCGCGTTATGATCTGCATTTACCCCCATAGAATCCTTCATCTCTTCATCACTTCATCGAAAACAATGACTTGCGGTCATCGGTCAGCGCTGAAGGATGAAGGGTCGATGCACGTCCGCGGCCTGCGGCGTCTCCGTCCATTTGACCGCCACCGTTAGACTCTTCATCCTTCATCATTTGGTTCATCGGCCGTCCCACTCCTCGCGAAAGGCGTTCGCCCGTCCCGATTGGCCGCCGGCGCCAGCCGGACCATCGGCGCCGGTTGCGACCAGCTCCGCACCGTCATGGGAAGCCTCGCGCTCCCACTGGGCTTTGAGCTTCATCGGGCCGCGCAACACGTTTCCGGTCCGGCTGCGTTTGGTGCCGATTTGCCGATCAGTCAGAAAATCGCCCAGCGTTCGCATGCTGATGCGCTTGTTCGGATCGTGCCCTTGCTCATCCCACCAATCGTTGAGGCTGGAGCGCAGGTCCTTGGCCGACACCCAATCGTCGGCCGCGGCATCGCCCCACACGCAGCATTCCTGCAGCCAGTCGAGCAATGGACTGGATGACGCTCGATAGGCGCTGCTAAACCGCGCCAGCGTGTCCGGCGCCCGCAAACCGCCTACGAGGTAGTCTTCCAGGCCGTCCAGCAACCAATTCAGGATGCCCTGCAGCTCTCGCTTTGCGATCCGCGCCGGGAGGTCTAGGTCGACCTTGTCCACCGGCACTTGGCGGCGGAATAGGACAACCTTGATGCGGCGCCAAAAGCCGTCATCGTCGCTTTTGGGCCGGGGGAAAGCGTTGCACTCAACGAACAGTTTTCCAGTCGGTGCGAACTCGATCCCCCGCTGATTAAGCTCGCGCGCGGCGATCGGCGTGCCGGACGTCCAGGCCTTCAGCCGGCTTTCATTCCACACGGCGCCCTTTTTCGGCTCGGAAAGAACGACGTAGCGAACGTCCCCCGAAAGGCGCGCCAGGTCCGGCGACGGGCCAGCCGAGGATACGGCCCCGGTGTCGAGGAAGGTGTTCACGTCCCCGGTGCTGGCATAGGTGCCGAGCGCCTGGCGGATCGCGTCTAGCATTGTCGATTTGCCGTCGCGGCCCTTGCCTTGGCAGACGAAAAACGACTGCTCCGTACGCAGGCCGGTCACGGCGTAGCCGCAGGTCCGCTGGAAATAGTCGCGCTCCTCGGCCGATCGCTGGAAGCTGTCGCAATGAACGCCCGTAAATTCAGGGCAAGCCGCGGTGGGGTCGTAGTCCACCGCGGTGATCTTGGTGATCCTGTCGGCCGGATCGTGGCGCTCGAGTCGCCGCTCCAGCTTGCCGGCGACCAACCTGAGCTTCAGCGTACCATTTTGACAATTCAGTGCCATCGGGTCGCGGTCGAACATGTCGATCCGGGCGATTAGATAGCTCTGCGCCTGGCGCAGCATGCCCGAGCTAGAGCCCGCTGAGCCCAGGCCTCGGAGATACTTTACGATGTCGGCCGGCTTCTCGAGCGGCCACGCAGCTGATAATTCCTTGTAGAGCCCCGCCATAACGGCCGCCACGGCGTGCGCCTTCAGTCGGGCGAGCTCCTCGCCATAATCGCGATCCCAAAATCTGCCATTGAAGCCAACCCAGCCTGCGCCGATCTGATAGAGCAGGGTGCAGTTGTCGATAATCCAGGAGCCATCCTCGTTCCGCTCCGCGCCCGCCAGCCGCATCAACCGCATAGCATCGCCGAGGTTGTTCAGCGGGAAGGCCGCCAGCTCTTCTGGACTTGGCGCTGGTGGGCCGAATCTGGCGCCAGCGATAAGCGGCGCGTCGGCGCTAACCATCCGCCCTCCGCCGGACCAGGCCCAGCCGCTCGGCCGCGGCGGTGCCGGTCACCCGGTCGCGGATTAATTGGAATCGCTCCGCTGGCAGGGTTCTAGAATTGGAGCGCTGGCGCCACCGGACGCCTTCGCCGGCGGCGCGCTCGGGGATCGCACACACACCGGCTTCATTGAGCGCTGCCCCTAGCGCCTCGCGCTCGGTTTCAGACAGGTCGCGTCTGCCGCGCTCGTAAAGCTCGACGGCCTCCAGCTTGAGCCCGGCGGCGCGGGCCAGTTGCGCCCGATCCCAGTCGAGCAAGCCCCGCGCACTTCGCGATTGCGCCGGAGAAAAGTTCGCGCGCTTTCTCATCGGGTAGGCCCGCGCTGAACCGGGTACATGCCGATCGTCTCGGCCGGATTGATCGCAACGTCACGCGCCATGCAGCACCACTTCCGCGCAAACTGCCCCTACGGGCTGCCGTTTCTCAAAGGCTTCGATGTCGGTGAGGCGGAAGTAGCGACGCCGGTTGATAACGACGGGTTTTGGAAAGCCCATCCGCTCGTCATGCATCCAGCGCCACAACGTCATGTCGCTGATGCCGGCGAAACGCTGGCGAACCTGCGGCGCGGTCAGAAATTCCATACGGATAGCCCTCGTTAGACGTTGAGCTATCAGTAGGCAGAGGCCGTGAGGCTGCTAGTGACTAGAACCCCTAGGGGGTTTTGTTTGGGTGTACGCGCGCCTGTTCTGAACGTCGCGCGGCTGCGCGGTGATAGGCACGCATGATGGATTCCTGAGTGCTATATCCGGAGGTTTTGGCCGCAAGCCGTACAAGAGCGTCTCGAGAAGCGACATCGCCAGGAACGGACCCCGACCTGACCTGCGGAAAGAGCTCTGAGCATCGCTCGCATGCCGCCTTCAGAGCGGCGGTTTTGCTCATGCCGGCGTTCAGGAACGGTTCAGCCAGCTCGCCGATCAGAACGAGGAGGTCAATGTCGTCTGAAGCGATTTCCTTAGGCGTCTTGCGCCGCCGCCCTAGATTTTTTCCCTCCAGAAGATCGGCAACATACAACGCCAGTGCGGGAGGGATCGGGTCTCCCCAAAAAACAATGTTGCGCAGGTGCGCCACAGCTGCAGCTGCCGTAGGCAGGTTTTTAGCCAAGATAGCGCGCGACATCATATCGCCATTTGCAATGTCGGCTACGTTGGAGCCGAACGCCGCCTCAACGGCCCTGGCGTAGTCGTTCGCAGCGACGGCCGCTTCAAAATCTCGCGTAGCACGTTGCAAGGGAGATTCGGGAGCAGCGGGAGGCGGTTGGCTCATTTTCGGCGCCTCCGCCGAGTGGCGAGTGTCGTCACGTTCGATGTCGCGGCCCCGGCCGCCAGCGCTTCAACGTGCGTCCCCCAGGTGGCGAACGCCGTTCGCATCTCCGTGGTGAAGCTGTGGCGCTGATAGATGCCTGCCACGCCGCCAAACGATCCGCTCACATGGTTCAAGCAGCGCTCGATGACTGGAAGGTCGATGCCGAGCGCGGCCATACCGCTTGCGAGCGTTCGGCGCAGGTCGTGGAAGGTCCAGGGAGGCACTGGTTCCACTTTTACCTCTGCCGGGTCCTCGCCCCGCTCGGACGCGGCCTTGGCCGCGTCTGAGCGGGCAATCGCTGACATAGCCTTGTCGAGTCGCTCCTTGGCGCGCGCGTAGCCGGACACAGGCGCTCGCCCAGTCGTGGAAAAAACCAAGTCGCGGTGCTTGCCATGGCGGGGAATGCCGGCGGCCAAGTCCGCTTTGCTCAGGGCGACGATCGGCGATTCGGCGATGACGGCCTGGGCCTGGGCCGACAGCGGAATCGCGTGCGGCCGGGAATTCTTCGTGCGCGCGGGCGGGAGAATCCAGACCGCGCCATCGCCACTCATTTCGGATCGCCGAAGGCCGGCGCCCTCGTCCCGCCGTGCGCCGGTCAGCAGCAGCAGCTTCGCCAACGGGCCGAACGGAAAGCCCACTTGGTCGCAGGCTCGCCAGAAGATCCGCAGTTCGTCGTCAGTTAGGACCCGCTCGCGGCCGGACTCCCGCGAAGGGGCTTTGACCCCAGCCGTAGGGCTGGTGGCGATGATGTCGCGTGATGCTGCCCAGTTCATCAGCTTACGGATTGCCGCAAGCACTCGGTTCGCTTGCACCGCCGCGCCGCGCTCCACGACCTTGTCCAGCAGGTCGAGCACGTCGCGGCGTCGGATCTCCTGAATGCGCCGTTCGCCCCAGCGGGGCAGCACGTCCTTGTTCAGGATGTAGGCGACCGATTTGTAGTAGTTCGGCTTCGCTCGTGGCTTCAGGTAGCGATCGAGGAACTGGGCGGCGACGGTTTTGACCAGGTCGCGGTCAACCTGTTCGGGATCGCGGGCTGCGGCTTTCTTGGCTTGTAGGTCGGCGGCGGGATCGTGGCCGCCGGCCACCTGCAGCAGCTGGTCGCGGGCGAGCTTGCGGGCGCCAGTCAGCGTGAGCGGGGCGCCCAGGGCCGGTTCCGGTTCCGGCCCGGGCAGTGATGGCGCGAGCGGCCCCAAGGCCAGCTTGCGCGGCTTACCGGCGTGTCGGTAGCGCACTGCCCAGCTCTTCGCGCCGGTCGGCTGCACAACGAGATAAAGGCCTGTCACCAGGCCGTCGGGGATCTCGCGTCGGGCCTCCCCGGGCTTGGTCCCCTCAATGGATTTGATGGTCAGAGCGGGCATGGCGCAGCCTTCCGAGCGGCAGGCCGGCGGGGTCTCCGTTCAGTCCGGGGGCGCACCATTCGACTTTTGAATCGTGCTCTTCGGGTAACGGAGGGGTAACGGAACCGGCCCGATAGGTCCCGTTACCCAGCGTTAGGAACGTGGCCTAACATTTTCAGAAATACAAGCCTATATAATGTGTTATCGGGCTGATTGACGATATGATGCGTTAGGCCGCTTTAGGCGGTGTCCTGCGACTTTTAATCGAATGGTCGAGGGTTCGATTCCCTCCCGGCCTACCATCTTCAGATTTTCACAGGCGACGCAAAGTTTCGGTTGCGTGATTTCGGAATCACGCAATATCTTCTAACCTTTTGTGATTGCATCGTTTTTTCGGAAATCCGGTTCCCACTTTTCCGCGCGACGCTCTAGACCATTTTCCGCCGAAGTGGATGCCGGTTCGGCGAAGAAAATGGTCTAACTTTAGAGACTTGCGATCTCCTCCAGAGCCACCTCGCCGCTCACGCTCGGCTCTGTGCGACGGGTGATGAAGCCATAGGTGGCGATCCACAGGTAGCAAACCACCGGAACCGCCAGGAAAGCGGTCAGGCCGAACAGGTCGGCGACCTTGCCCGACAGCAGGGGAATGACCGCGCCGCCGACGATCGCCAGGCAGAGCAAGCCAGAGCCTTGCGGAACCGATTCGCCGAGGTCTTCGATAGCCAGGGTGAAAATGGTCGGGAACATGATCGAGTTGAACAGGCCGATCCCAAGGATCGAGGCCGCCGCCGTCATGCCGCTCGATAGGCCTGACACCGATGCCAGGAGACCGGCCATCAGGGCGCAGAAGGTCAGCGCCGCTCCGGGTCGCACATAGCGCAGGGCGACGGCGCCGATGAACCGCCCGACCATGGCCAGGCCCCAATAGATGCTGACCAGCTTTCCGGCCGTGGCGACCGGCAGGCCAAGGGCATGGGACGACATCAGGTAGTTGGTCAGCAGGCTGCCGATCGCGACCTCGGCCCCGACATAGGTGAAGATGGAGAGGACCCCGAACATCAGCCGCGGCTGGCCCAGGAGCGTGCGATAGGTCCCATGGGCCTTGGCCGGCGCCTTGGGCGAATCCTTCAGGAACAGCGTGCAGACACCGGCCAGGAACACCAGGGCGACCGCGATGCCCAGGAACGGCGCCTGCACCGCATGGGCCTCGTGGATTCGCATCTGGGTCAGGATGGCCGGCGGCAGGCTCGAGGCCGGCGGCATGGCCTGGCTGTTCTTCAAGATCAGCTCGGCGCCCACATAGGGTCCGACCATGGTGGCCAGCGAGTTGAACGCCTGGGCCAGGGTGAGGCGGCTGTGGCTGTAGCGCGGATCGCCGATCAAGGCGGCCAAGGGATTGGCGGAGACCTGGACGACGGTCACGCCGCTGGCCAGAACGAACACTGCGCCCAGGAAGGCCTCATAGCTGCCGAGCTGCGCCGCCGGCGTGAACAGGCAGCAACCGCAGGCCATGACCGCAAGGCCGACGATGATGCTGGCCAGGTAGCCGATCCGGCCCAGCAGCCACGCCGCCGGCACCGAGACGAGGAAATAGGCCAGGAAGAAGACGAACGGCGTCAGCGTCGCCTCGGTGTAGTTCAGGGCGAACATGCCCTTGAGCTTCGGCGTCAGGGTGTCGATCAGCACCGTGCAAAAGCCAAAAGCGAAGAACAGCGCCATGGCGAGGGGAATCAGCCGGCCGCTCCCCTGGTTTTCAGATGAAACAGACACAGATCTGGGGGCTACAGCCAACGATGTTCCTCCCGGCGACGTATTCGCGCGTTCTCCAGGGCGAATTGCACGGTCCGCCGCCTCAGGAGCAGGCGACAGCGTTATCAGACGGGGGGCGGCGGTCACGCCGAATGAGCGTGACGAACCGCGCCCCAGACGGTCTCGGTGAGCTTGTTGAGGTGTGGCGGGCGGTCAGGATCGAAACGCCGGGGCGCCGCCTGGGCGAATATGCGGGTCGATTCCGGAGCCGGGACCTCTGACTTGACCAACGCACCCCTCTCCAGATCAGATCCTCAAGTCGTCGACGTGTTCAGTTCAGCGACGAAGTCGTAGGCGTCGCCACGATAATAGGACTGGGTGAACTCCACGGGCCGGCCGTCCTTCAGGAAGCCGCGGCGCTCGATCAGGAGGCCGGCGGACTTTGCTGGGATAGCCATCATCTCGGCCTGCTCGGGGGTGACAAGCACGGCCCTGAGGCGCTGCAGCGCCCGAAACGGCCTGGCTCCGTGTTTTTCAAGCGCTCCATAGAGCGAGGCCTCGACCACATCCAGCGAAGGCAGGCAGAAACCGGGGATGGTGGAATATTCCAGGGCCATCGGCGCCCCGTCGGCGAAGCGGATACGGTTGAAGCGGTAGACCGGCGTTCCGGGGCTGAGGCCGAGGGTCATCGATTCCTCAGGCGTCACCGCGCCGGCCGCGCGGCTGAGCCACACGCTGTGCGGGGTGCGGCCCCGGCTGATCATGTCCTCCGAGAAGGACGACAGTTTGGAAAAGTTCTTCTCCGCCGGCGCGGCGACGAAGGTGCCGGCGCCCTGGCGGCGGGTCAAAAGGCCGTCACCGACCAGGCCATCCAACGCCTTGCGCACGGTGATGCGCGAGATCTGGAACTCCTCGGCCAACTCACGCTCCGGCGGCAGGGCCTCATCCGGCGCCAGGCGCTTGTCGGCGATAGCGTCACGCAGGGCGCGCTGCAACTGCTGGTAAAGCGGCGCACGGCCCTGTTCGCCCAGCGGACCGATGATTTCCGTAAAAGGCGTCAAGCCTCGAGGTTCCTGTTCGGTCGCAACGCCGAAGCGCCGCAAAGGGCGTTATGCCACAGCGTTGCACCATTGTCGTACCAATAACAAAATGGTTCTTAATTGGTTTGGCATGGTATGGCCTGAACGCTAACTCTGCTGTCCGGGCTGCACTGGCTTGGAGCTTTGTTAGCTAGGCCCCGGCTCCCCCCGGTCAACACATGCTGGCGATACCATTGGCGATATGGGCGCAATGGAGGAGACAATCAGGTCGCCGCCATCTCGGCCACGGCCATCGGCAAGTTACCCGACTGGGCCCGCTGAAAGCGGCGTTTGGTTGCGTTTTGGCCGGGCGGGCGCTGGCCGCGCCACCGGACGACTGCAATCGGATCGAGGAGCCGGGCATCGCTTGTTTCAGTCCGGCGATGTGCGTGAGTTGATCAGCCAAAAACACCGGCGGCGAGCGCCAAGCCGAAACCGGCCAGACCGATGATCACTCCAACAATCATCATGACGACCACGGACAGGCGCTCGCCGGACCGGGCGGCGAATACGTCGTCCTCGAACTCCATTGGCGCCGGAAGTCTGCCCATCCTACTTGTCCTGATTTAGGACTGACCGCGTCAGTCACCCATCCAGAAGCAAGTCGGACGCCAGCGCCAACATCGGGCGTCAGGCGCACTCATCCCCGATCGGCGTCGCGGCGTTGTCCGCTCCGGGCGCCAGCGACCGATCGGTATGGCGCCAAGCCTCTTATGGGCGATGATCGTCGCGATCCAGGTCTCGGTCTACGGAGATCACGGGAGATGGCTCGCCGGGCATGCGGGGGCCAAGCGCCGGTTGCGGCCAAGCCGAGAGAAGGTGCGCTCGACCACCCAGCGGCGCCAAGCGAGGGTTTGGCGCCAGCTGCAACGATATTCCCTCGGTGCAGAAATCGAGCACTTTCACGCGGACGGTAACTCGATTCAGGCAATACGTGCGTGAGCTGAATGATCACCGCTATCGTGATTTTGAGATCGTGACCTTGGCGCCGTGGTGCGGTCTGCCAATGGCTTGTCTTATGTTAAGGCGAAAACAGCTCTGGCATCATTGCGTTTTCGAAGGAAATGCTTAGTGATTCATTGCCCAATTGGTGGGTGTCTGTAACGAGAGGATCAACTCAACTGGGTTCGACGGCGGCAGCGGCTGTTGTGGAGTACGAAACATTTTTCTCTTCGTGCGCCCAATTGCCGGCTCCCTGAGACGGCGCAAGAGGATGGTCGCCTGAGCGCGATGATTGGGCGGTCAAGCAAAGGCCTATCGGGTTGGAGCAAATGCGAATGAACGCGCCCTCGACACCTAAACTTCAAAACAGCACCATTTTGATCGTGGATGATGAGCCGGTGAATCTGGGCGTCCTCGTGCACGGCCTTGAAAATCATGGCCTGTCCGTCGCGGTGGCCCGGGACGGCGAGGAAGGATTGATGCGGGCGCATTTGATTCAGCCCGATCTAATCCTTCTGGATTTGCGGATGCCGGATATCGATGGCTTTTCCGTCTGTCGACGGCTGAAGGCCGTCGAATCGACCTGCGACATTCCCGTCATCTTCATGACGGCGTCCAACGACGTTGCGGACAGGGTCACGGGATTCGAGGCGGGCGCCGTCGACTACGTCACCAAGCCTTTTCAATTGGATGAAGTTCTGGCCCGCGTCAGAGCCCACCTTCTCTTGCAGCAGATGCGCCGGCAGATTGAGGCGCAGAACGCCCAGTTGCGCGAAGAAATCGACATGCGCGAGGAGACCGAGCACGAGCTGCGCGTGCAGGTGCGGCAGCGTGAACACGCTGAAGCCTTAGCCGAGCAGCTTCACAACCGCTCGCCATTGCCAATCTATACGCTCGACCAAGACCGCCGGCTGTTCGCGGCGAGCGACGGCTGGCTGGATCTGTTGGGGCGGCTCCGCGAAGAGGTGCTGGGGTGCGCTGTGGAAACCTTTCTGGCCCCATCGTCGATTCCGGAGATGCGCAAGGCCTGGGAGCGGTTGGCCGCGGAAGACGAATTGCGTGATCAAGAACTCGACTTCATCCGGAAAACGGGCGAGATCGTACATGCTCTTGTGACATCCCGTGTAGAGCGCGATGCGGATGGGCGGGTCGTGCGAGCCTACACAGCGCTCGTTGACATTACGGCTCGTCTTGCCGCCGAAGTCGCCCTCGAGCGGGAGAGCGCCGAGCGGCTCCAGGCCGAAGATCAACTACGCCAGGCCCAGAAAATGGAAGCCGTCGGGCAGTTGACCGGCGGCATCGCTCACGACTTCAACAACCTGCTGACTCCGGTATTCGGCAACCTTCAGCTTCTCGCCAAGCGCCTCACAAACGACGAGGATGCCAGACTCGTCGAAAACGCCATTCGGAGCGTCAGGCGCGGGGCCACGCTTACCGCCCAATTGCTCGCCTTTTCCCGCAAACAGTGTTTGACCCCCAGCGCGCTCGACCTCAACGGCGTCATCGCTGGCATGCACGACATGTTATCCCGCACGACCGGCGGGCTTGTGCGTGTCGAGGTGGACCTTGGAGCGGACCTGTGGCCCGCGCTGGCGGAACCCACACAGTTGGAGATCATGCTGCTGAATCTCACCAACAACGCGGTCGATGCGATGGGCGCCTCAGGCGGAGTGTTGAAGATCAGCACCGCCAATGTCGGCGCCTCCCATCCGGACGCACCCAAGCGCTTGTCACCCGGCGATTACGTCCGTCTCTCCGTCGCCGATACAGGATGCGGCATGACCGCAGAGACCAAGGCTAAGGCGATTGAACCCTTTTTCAGCACAAAGGAGCCTGGGCGGGGAACCGGCCTCGGCTTGAGCCAGGTCTATGGTGTGATCACCCAACTGGGCGGTTCGGTGGAGATCGATAGCGCGCCGGGCGAGGGGACGACAGTGCGAATTTACCTGGCCAAGGCGGCGCAAGCCGTCGTCCCTGATCAGGCGGAGGCCGCGCCTGAGCCAGCGCCGGTTCCCGCGCCCGAAGAGAACAAATCGCACATACTTGTGGTCGACGACGATCCTGACGTTCGGGAGTTAACGACGGATTTCCTTCGACTACAGGGCTACCGGATCACCGAAGCGGCCAGCGCGCAGGAAGGGTTGGGCGTCCTTGATGCTGAACCTGACATCGCCATGCTGTTGGTCGACTTCGCCATGCCCGAGATGAATGGAGCGGAAATGGCGCGCACGGCGCGCGCCAGGCGCCCAGCCCTGCCTGTACTGATGGTGACCGGCTACGCCGACACGGCGGCCATCGCGCGGGGAGCTGAAGCTTTCCCGATCCTCGCCAAACCGTTCGCCCTCGCTGATCTTGCGTCACGCGTCTCCGCCACACTCGGCCCTCAAACCAATCACCAGACCGCGGCGTGATGGGCCCATTTCGGCGCATCGCGGGAACCGCGGTGGCTCCGGGTTTGACAGCGACAACGTCTTTCTGCTTGGACCGTGTCGCACAAACCGTGAATCAAAGATCGTTTCACCACGGGTATCGGCTGCTGAGAGTGTCAGTCGCCCATGTCGGTGAGATGCCGCTCGACAAGCTGCAGGATGGCTTTTGACTGGAACTGCTCTGCCAAAACCCGCAGTTGGCCAGTGAAGAAAGCATAGCGCCGATCGAGTTTGTCGATACGGTCCGCCCAATGGACGATCTTGCCCATGACGCCGCGCAACGCCAGCTCATGAAGCGCCTCCAACTCTTCCCGGGGGGGAATGGAGCGCCTATCCGGTGCTGCCACGTCCTCGTCGGGCGAGGCGGGCGCTTCGACCCACCCCAATCCGAGGATGTCACCGATCAGGTCAAGCAGCTTGTTCACCTCGATCGGTTTGGGAAGGAATGTATTCGCTCCAGCATCCAGGCCCGCGCGCTCGTCCAGATGTGAGGCTCGCGCTGAAAGGACGATCAAGGGCGTCCCGGCGAGGAAAGGGATCTTGCGCAATTCACGCGCCAGAGCATGGCCGTCCAGATCCGCCATGACATGGTCGGTCAAAATGAGGTCCGGCGGCCACGACTTCGCCGATTCTAGCGCCTCTCGCCCACTGCTGGCCTCGGCGACGGTGAAGCCAAGGGGCGTCATCAGGTCCGACAATACGGCGCGGTTCATGGCGTCATCGTCGACCACCAGGACCCTGCGGCGTGTGCCCTGGTAGCCAATCAGCATGCGCGGGCGGCTGATCGATACGGTTTTGGGCGCCGTGATTGGGAGGTCAAGCTCGAACCAGAACCTGCAGCCTTCGCCGGGTCGGCTCTCGACGAGGATGTCGCCGCCCATCAGCCGGACGATACGCCGGCTGATCGCCAGGCCCATCCCCGTGCCGGTCGCCCGGCGCGCCGCGTCGCCGACCTGGTCGAACGGCTGGAAGATGGTCTCCAGCTCGTCCGTGGCGATGCCGATCCCGGTGTCCGCCACCTCGAATTTCAAGCGACCGTTTGGCGTAAGATTCACGGTTAGCCGCACCTCGCCGTGATCGGTGAACTTGACAGCGTTGCCGAGCAGGTTGAGCAAAACTTGGCGCAACCGAAGCTCGTCGCCGCGGACGGCGCGCGGCAAGGCAGGGTCTGTGACGCAGACGAGGTCGATCCCTCTTTCGTGGGCGCTGACGGCCACGATATCGCTGATATCTATGAGGAAACTTCCGAGTGCGATCTCGCCCACGCCGAGATCCAACTTGCCGGCCTCGATCTTCGCAAGGTCGAGAAGATCATTGATCAGGGTCAGCAGGTGCGCCCCGCTTTTCTGAATCACGTCGACGCCACGGCGCTCGCGTTCGTTGAGGTCCGGCTCACGCGCCAGAATCTGGGCGTAGCCCAATATGCCGTTAAGGGGCGTGCGCAGCTCGTGGCTCATGCTGGCCAGGAAGTCGCTCTTGGCCTGGCTGGCGGCTTCGGCTTGGCGCCGGGCGTCGCGCTCCTTTTCGGCTTGTTTTCGCTCGGTGAGGTCCAATACGAAGGCCACGCCGTCTGCCCCCGATCCCTCGATGCTCCCGCTGCCGATCAGGACTGGGACGGATGTTCCGTCCTGGCGGTTGAAAGCCTTTTCATAGGCTGGGCAGCGGCCGCTGCTGCTGACGAGTTCCCCCATGGCCCGGTCCAGCGGTTGGAACGCTTCCGGGGTCATCTGGCGCCAATCGATGCGCCCTTGGGCCAAGTCTTGCTGCGAGTAGCCGACCATCTCCAGAAAGGCGTCATTGGCCGTCACGATTCGACCGGAGAAATCCCAGAAGAAAATCCCGATCAGGTTGGACTCCAGCAGTCGCCGGACGCGCGCCTCCTGGTCCCGCAGATCGGCATAGAGGCGAGCGTTCTCCAGCGATATGGCCGCCTGGCCAGCGATGTGTTCGAGCAGGGCGGTCGACTGGGCGCTGAACGCGTGCGGAGTGAGCCTGTTTTCCAGGTACATCAGTCCCACCAGCTGGGTCTGTTTCAGCAGCGGCACGCACAGGACCGATCCCGGCTTGTGAGTGCGGACATAGTCGTCATTGCCGAACAGGTCCGAAGCGGCGGCGTCGTCCGTGATCACGCTGGTCCGGGTTCTGATCGCATAGTTCAGCACCGACTGCGGTAGTTCGCGGTCCGCCTCGCCAGGGTCATTGGCTGACACCTTTACGGTTCCATGATCGGTTACGGCCTCGGCCAACCGCTCCAAGGCGCCGTTCCTGTAAAGAAGGAGAGCCGCCCGGTCTGCGCCGGCTTGCTCCATGGCAAGACGCAAGAGGGTTTCGATCAGCTGATCGAGGTCGATCTCGGCGGAGATGGCTTGAGCCGCCCTTACCACCGTCGTCAGGTCGAGATGGGCCAGTGGCCCGGACACCAATGCGCCAGGGCTTGGCTCCAGCTCGTCGCGGAGGCGCGGGTAAGACCGGTCCAGTTGCCGGACCTTTGCATAGGCGCCCCAGCGCTGGTAGCCGCCCCGGGCGCTACGCAACAGTCCATAGGCTGCAGCCTGAAGGCCGCGCGCCATATAATAGCGCGCCGCCGTTTCCAGCGCGACCGCCTCGTCGTGCGGTAAGCCTTGAGCCCTCGCAGAGGCGATAGCCTGTTCGTAGAGTGACTGGGCCTCGGCTTCCTGGCCGTCCAGGCGGGCGATTTCCGCGGCCAGCAAACGGGCGCGACAGGTAAAGGCGCTAGGGTTGTCCGCCGCCAGCCGTGCGAGACGTGCGGCGTTCGTCTTGAGGGCCTCGATCGGAGCTGTTCCAGGAGGGGCCTCGGAGGCGCATCCGGCGCGCGCCAAGCCAGCATAAAAGTTCAAGTCGGCCTCTTCATAGACGGTCAGGCAGGCTGTAAGGGCCGGTTCGACGTTCAGGGTTCGCGCGACTGCTTCGGCATGGTCGCCGTTCAGGTGCAAGCACATGACCTTGTGGATGCTGCGCCAGTAGCGCCCCGAGCCGAGGTGTTTGCCGGTCGCCAGCACCTGCGCGAAGCGCTCTTCTTCCGCCTCATCATCGCCGAGAACAGCCAGTCCGGGCGTCAAGCCCTGGAGCGCTCGAATGAAGTGCAGAACTTCGGATGACACGATCGCTATCAGGTTGAACCCGATCGCCTGCGCGAAAGCGACGGCGTCTTCGAGGTCTCGGCGAACCTCGTCAAGCGGGTGACCCAACGCCAGCCGGTGCAAAGGCAGGAGGTATCGGCCGTAGGTGTGCGGCGGCGTGGAACAAGGACCCCCTTAGCGGGGTGATCGGCGCCTAAAAGGGACCCCTCATTCCGATGGTTTAGGCACGGCCGCTTGGTTTCA
>FSVV01000029.1_pt1 | contig 13882 bp, 12 predicted proteins | sample 1637831 | NCBI WGS metagenome assembly FSVV01 (sample SAMEA3914789, study PRJEB12502) | metagenome | biome: forest; material: soil | place: Canada | collected 2011-07-03 | depth 0.3 m
GTCCAAGGCGAACCTCCGCAAAAGAAGGCTCCCTATGAATCACTGGAATCTTCCCAGGGGAATCCCCCTCCGAAAAATTCTGCCAAAGTAGTGCTAGCCTCCCGCCAAGTCGGCCAGGACGTCATGATCCTCCCGCCAATCAGAAGATCTCGACAGATTCAGCACTTCAGCCCCTTGTCACGCCTTTCTTCACCCGATCGCCCTGACATAGACCGCCTTGTTCTTGACCAGGTCCGGCCATACCGGTTATGGTGCGGCTGCTCGGACCGCTCATAGTCGAACGAGGTCTCGCCGGACCTCAGAACCTTGCGCACCGTGTTACGCGACAGCCCAAGCTCCCGCGCGATCATCCTGGCGCCCTTGCCCTGCGCAAAATGCTCCCGCCGGATCTTCGCAATCGTGTCCACAACCAACATCCCCGTTCCGATCGGTAGCCCTCACAAGGCTGCCGATATGGTCATCGCCGACCCAGGGATGGGGGTCATTTTTGGACGCCGATATCCCCGGTTAGGGGGTCAATTTTCCATGCCGATTCACACATCCTGCTCCCAACGAGCTCCTGGCCCACGTCGCACCGCTCGGCTGGACGCACATCAGCCTCACCGGTGATTACCTTTGGCGTGAACCCGGCGCAGGCACCGACGACTTCCTACCCTTGCGGCTGAACGAGCGGCTTAGCTCTATCGCCTGATCGCGTGTTCATGATCTGTCCGGCTTAGCGCCGTCCGTGTAACAAACCTTGAGGCACCCCCAAGACGCTCGACGGAACGCTACGATCAACGTTCGAGCGCTGGTATCCGGGCCGGGCCAACGACAACGATCAACCCGTCGTTCCGGCTCAGGTTGCGTGACCGACCCCACACTTCCTCATGCTCTCGCTGACCCTCGGTCCAGGCGATGAGTCCCCGCCCAGGTATCCAGCGCCGCTCCCAACGCCGCCTTCAATCCCCCGAGCCAAGGCTCGAAGGGGCGCCAGCTTTCCAGCTTGTCCGCGTAGATTGGCTGGCGCACTTGCTCCGAACTGAAGGTGCGCACGTCCCGATCGTTTTCATAGTACCGCAGGCAGGCCTCTTCAAACGGCAGGCCCAGATAGCCGAGCAGACTACGGACCTCCTGTTCGGGATCAGCCACCAGTCGCTCGTAGATCACACGATGGACGCGCCTCGGCAGCACCGCGTCGTAGTGCGCCATGAGCTCGACATAGTCCCGATAGTAGCGCCCCAAGTCCGCCAGGTCGTCCGAGAATTCGACGCCGGGCGCAAAGGCGTGCTTGAACGCCGACACGCAGCAGGCCAGCGGATGACGGCGGGCGTCTATTATCTTCGCGTTTGGCAAGATCAGATGAATTAGGCCCACGTGCCGAAAATTATTTGGTGCCTTGTCGATGAAGTGGGCCCGGTCGAGCCGCCGGTGGATTGCTGTGCTCTTCAGGTAGTCACCACCGATCAGGGCGAGCTGTTCATGCGGAATTCGGGCCAGGGCCTCTGTATAGTCACGCGGATGCCCTCGGCCGATCCATCGAGCGATGGCCTCGACATCGGGTAACTCCCGCGTGCCCTCGATCGCCGAGTGGCTGGAAAGGATTTGTTCGACGAGGGTCGAACCGGCGCGGGGGAGGCCGACAATGAAGATCGGATCCGACGCGGTCGCGCCGACACCCTGCCGGTCAGCAAAGAAGCCCGCGGTCAGAAGCGCCGTGCTGTCTTCGACAAGGCGGTGCGTGCGATCCGTATCATAGGATCTCCGCTCGCGACGGATCCGATTGCCGCGGCTATAGTGCTCGATGGCTTCGGCGTAGCGGCCGCTGTCCTCGTCGGCCTTGCCGAGGGCGAAATGCAAATGGCTGCGTTCGATCGGAGGCAGATTCGATTGAGGAAGTTCGGCGCGCATGGCTTCGACCTCTTTGGGCGTAAAGCGGTAGGTCTTGAGATTGGCTAAGGCCCAGTACGCCTCTCCGAAATTCGGCCTTAGCGCTATGGCCCGCCGATAGGCCGCGACCGCCTCCGTCGTGCGGCCGGCCAAAATGCGCAGATCGTGACCGCAGATCAGCCACAAATGAGCATGGTCTGAATATTGAAAAGCTAGGCCTAGCCGGCATTCTGCGGCAGCGGCATGGTCGCTTACGCCGCTCAGGGCCATGGCGCACAGTGCGCGATAACTGACATTCTGCGGCTCCCGCTGCAGCAACCGCCGGATTTCCGTGTGCGCTAAGGCGAACTTGTGTTGGGCACAAAGCAGACGGACAAAGGAAAGGCGGGCGTCATCGTCATCGGGATCGTGTTGCAGACCCTGAAGGAAGAAGGTCGCAGCGTCGTCCCAGCGGTCCTGGCGTCGGGCGACTTCCGCCATCACACGCCAAGCAGATGCTGTCCAATGGCGTTCCGAGCGTTTTCGCAAGATCGTCTCGGCCGTCTTCAAATCCCCTTCGAAGAGGGCGTCGGCGGCAGGGGCAAGGGCCGTGTTTCGCAGCGTGGCGCGGATCAGCCCCGCATAAGCATTTTCAGCGGATCTCGCCTGTCCGGCTAGGAGGAGCTGCTCGCCAAGCTTGCGCCAGCCGGGCGCGAACCTCGGATGCAGCATGACTGTCCCTTCGAGCGGTTTGATCGCAGCTGCGCCTCGCCCCATGGTGAGAAGAACCAAGGCGAGCTCGAACTGCACCGTCCACGATCCTGGCTGGCGGGCCGCTAGTGGTTCAAGCACCGAATGCGCCTGATTGAGGTGGTCTTGCGCGCGGAGCGCCGTGCCAAGCACCAGCGAGGCGTCTGGCTGGTCCGGTGCATCAGCCAATACGGCCCGCGCCAACGCTTCGGCTCTTGATGGATGGGTGGCCAGCAAGTTCACTGCTAGGTCGAGACGCGCTCGCAGATCATGCCCAATGGAATGCGCTGGATACTGCATTGATGCCCGCCTCGCTTCTGGGTGTGGTGCCTCAATTACCCATGCGCGCTACAATCTTTGCCGTCAATTCGGGTCGAATCCCCCGTCGACGATTGATCTTGGACTGGATGGCGACCCACGCGTCCTGCTCGGTGCGAATTCCGACGATGCCGCCCACCCATTCCGAGATGATCGCGCCCACCATTCCAAGATGACGCCGACCCAGCTGTCCCTGGATGCCCTGCGCAAGCTCGCCGTGGCCCTGCAAGTCTCGACCGACGCCCTGGTGTTCGATGAGGGCAAGCGTGGACCTGACGTATCCGGTGTGACCGCTCGACATGGCATGGTGAAGGAGCGTGTCCCTAGTTTCCGTTGTTTCAGGCGGTCGGTGTGCATGTCCCAGGTTTTGGAGCTTGCATTGCGCTTTGCGCCTCAGCGAGCAAACGATCCCGAGCCTCAATTTTTGAGGTGTTAAACAATTCAACGCCGCCCGATTGAGCCGACCACAACACCCTGATCCTCAGTTTCTTACCCGACGCAATCAGTGCAACGACGCGGCCACCTTTGGGCGTGTCCCGGTCAAAGTTCACAGCTGCAGCTGCCTGGCCAGTTTCATTGGTCCCAAGTTCCAATTCGGTCCCGGAAAATGAAATTGGATGTACGCCTCTAGATTCAACGACAACTGATGCTCTGGATGCATCAGCACCTTTGGGAACCAAGAACTGTGCATGGGCTCCGCTTGGCTTTTTGAGATGGGCTAGAGAGCCTCCCTGGTATCCTACGGTCAGGTCAATTTTCGACCCAGTTGTTGGTGGGTTCCAGCTAATCTGGGGTCCGTGAGGCGCAAATGGTATATCAGGTGCGTTGCTGATGAGCACAACGCTAATTCTCCCCCCTGCTTTCGAGGTTGAATTCACGATGCAATTAACTGGCGATGCGTACGCTGCGCCTATATTCGGCATGGTGACAAGCAGAGCGACGGATAGCGCCCAGGATATTTTTCTGGTCGTGCGCATAAAAGAGAATTTCACGGGTGCCTTTCGCTCCTAATTTCCAAAAATTCGATCAAATTGATCTCACCATACATTTGCGGGAGCATACCCGTACCCCCTTAGCGTAGGGGGATTTGTTCTTAGATTTTGGAAACTAATGTCATCTATAGTCCACGTTGTATTCGCCTCCGTTCCGGTAAACTTAAATACCGCATACCCGGTCGAAGTGAACGCCGGTAGGGAAATGAACATTGTGTGACTTGGATCATTAAATTTAACCCCTTGTGGCGAGACGAATCCATCTGGGGTGGCGAAGGCTTGTGGGCATGTAACGGTTGCGCTCCATCCAAGTTGGCTCAATTTCGCCATATCCTTAAGCAAGTTCACGGTATTGACGTCATCTCCCACAGCGCTCAATCCCGTCCACGACGCCCAGTACATTGGCCGAAAAGCCCGGTCCAACCGGATTTGGTGATCCGGGCGTTTCTGGAGATAGAGGAAAGCCCGGATCACTTCCTATGTAGCGGTGAGCGGGTGGGATCGCGCCAGGATTCCCGGGGACTGGTGGCGAACCCGTGAGGATGCGGGTTCCGCCAAAAAGATTGATCGGGCCATTCCATGATTTGTCACCCTGGCTCGCCTGAGCCCCGCGACTCTGAGCAGTGACGACTACTTCATCCGGGGCGACGGAGCCGCCAGGTTCGTTCCCACTTGAATCGCTACCCGTTGCATCGACCGGCAGGCTCGGAACATCCGTGCTCAGCACTCCCGGATCGAACCTAGGCGCGACTGAAACGGGCGCTGGCACATCCGCTGAGATCACCTTGCTCGGATCGGCGGCCACGAAGCTGGGATCGCTCTGCCAGTCGCCGGCCTGCTGCTGGCTCTGGATCTCGCCCGCGATCCCGTTTCCGATGGTATTGCCGAGTACGTCGGGCAGGACGGCGCAGGCGTCGATTTTCCTAATGAACGACAAGAGGTTGCGCCCGCTGCGGCCGAGTCGGACGCAAGCGTAGCCGTTTTGACCCCCTGACGCACGTTTTCGGGACGAGGGGGCCTTCGGCTCATGAGCGTTTAATACCAGTCCAGCTAAAGGCTGACACATGCCCAGTGTCGGTATCCGATTGATCGGATGCGGTCTGGATCGTCGATGAGGAAGCGCCACGCGCTGGCGCAGGCCTCGGCGATGTCCTCCTGGGTGTGCCAGACCTGGGCGCAGAGTTTGTTCTGCCGCAGGTAGGCCCAAACGTTCTCCATCGGGTTCAGTTCCGGCGAGTAGGGCGGCAGGGATAGAAGGGTGATGTTGTTGGGGACGATCAATTTCTTGCCCCGCTGATGCCAACCAGCCCCGTCACAGACCAGCAGGGCGTGGGCGCCGGGGGCGACCTGGGCGCTGATCTCCTGCAGGTGCAGGTTCATGCCCCAGGTGTCGCAGCCGGGTATGATCATGGCCGCGCCGACGGCGCGGTGGGGGCAGATGGCGCCGAAAAGATAGGTTGAGGTGTGCCGGTTATCGCGCAGCATGCGCGGGCGCGAGCCGACGGGCGCCCAGATATAGGCGTGGCCGCCCTTCTGGCCGACCCGGGCTTCGTCCTGGAACCAGATTTCTATGGGACCGGGGGGTGCGACGTCTTTGAGCGCGGCTCTGACCAAGTCGGCGAAGTTTTTTTAAAAGCCGCCTCGGCCTCGGGGTCCTTTTGCGGATGAACCGGCCGCGGCTGCAGCCGCGTCAGGCCGAACTCGTTCAGCCACCGGCCGATCGTGCCCTCATGCACCTGGACCGAAAACCGACTGGCCACCTCGGCCCGCAGGTCCACGCACCGCCAGCGCACGACCTGGTGGATCGCCGGATCGGGACCCTGGATCACCAACTCGCGAAGTTCGGCCTTCTGCGCCTCGGTCAGGGCCGGCGCCCGGCCGGGCGCGCGCAGCGACTTCAGCCCATCGACACCGGCGGCGTTGTAACGATGCACCCAATCGGGAAGCGTCTGTTGATCCATACCGCTCAGCGCCGCCGCCAACAGACGACGAACCTGCGCCCCATCCGAGCAGCGGGCGCTAAGGCTGCGAAGCTCCGCGCTCGTGTAATCCGTTCGGGTGATCTTCACCGCCGCGCCCATCCGATGCCTCCGACATGCGATTCGTCATCGCCGCATTGATTCGGAAATCGACCGCCTTGGGAATCCACAAAGAGTCAGCGTTAGCGTGGCCTGGTATTACACGCTGGATGCCGATGAAAAGCGCCAGATGCGCCGATTGTACCCGGACGTAGTCTTCGACTGGAAGAAAATCGCCGGGCAACTGGCCGACAAACGCGAAGTCTGCAGGGACTATCGCTCCCGGAGGAGAACCTCCGGTGCCGCGCGGTCACAGCGTGCCAATGAGCCGCTCTTTGGCGTCTTTGAACCAGGCACGCGCACGGTCTACGTCAATGGCCTTCCGTCCGCGGCCCGGGCCGCGGGCGCATTGCTCGACGCCATCCTGCAAATGGACCGCAAGTCGAAGGAATGACCCGTCTATGGCTTTTGACGGTAGATGAGGTGGGGCTCCCCGTCAGCGGCATCGCAAAATTCGGCTATGACACGGCCCTCTAGCAACAATCGATTGAGGGCCTCTGCGAGGGTTCGAGGACCGGCGGCGCCGGATAGTGAGATCTTGTGTTCCCCAATCTGCGCCGTGGCCAGCGCTTCCGCTCTTCGTTGTTCCAGATCTTCCGATGAGAACTCTGTCGGTGTGGGCCTCGAGGCGGCGACGAACGGATCCGGCGCAAGTTCGTCCTCAGCGTCGTCATCTGCCTCCTCGAGTTGATCTTCCTCAGGCTCGTCGTTGTCGTCCGGGCTGGCCTTCGGCGGTTCGATCTCGGCCGCAGGCGGCGCGGTGGCAACCGAGGGTGGCGGCTGTGGCTCGGCAAGGTCAGACAATTCGTTGGATGAGTCGGGAGCGACAGGCCGCGCCTCTGGCGCCTCCAATGGTCCCTTGAGCGCCCGTGGCCGGCGCCAGCCGGGCCAAAGCCGGCTCAGGAAGGATAGGATCGAAGGCATATCGGCCATTTAAGCGGTCTGACACAAGTTTGGCCCGTTGGCTTTGCGGCCCCTACCAGAATTCGATGCGACGCGCTTTGGCGGCCGCCCGGAAAGTCCCCTGCGACCGCGCTCGTCGCTATGGCTATTGGGCGTCGGGCCTACGCAGCAGCTCGGCGGCTTCGATGAGGTTGAAGGCGGGATCAAGAATACGATTGGTGATGTGAAGGATGCCGTTCACGGCGCATCAAAATAGCAATCGGAAAGTCGGCTTCCGGACCGGTGGGCCCGAATTCCTATGTCTCGCCATCTACAGTTATAGGTGCGACAGGCTAAGAGTCCGTTTGAAAACGGCTACTCATGGGCGATTCGCCTGAGCAGTAGGCTTCCGAGGGCGACGTGGATCATGGCTTGGGAACAGTCGATGCGCTCCTCATAGTCGCGGACCAATCTGCGCCAGCGGGTCATCCAGCCGAATGTGCGCTCGACCACCCAGCGGCGTGGAAGGATCTCGAACCCCTGCGCCGTATCCGATCGTTTGATGATTTCAACGGTGAAGTCGAGGAAGGCGGCCTTGTCCATGAGCTTGGTGCGGTCGTAGGCGCTGTCGGCGAACAGATGCTTGAGCCAGGGCCAGCGCTTGCGCACGCTGTCGAGGATCATCTGGGCGCCGGCGCTGTCGGAGATGTCGGCGGTGGTGAGGTTGACCATCAGCAGGCGTCCATCGGTATCGACGGCGATATGGCGTTTGCGGCCGACGATCTTCTTACCAGCGTCATAACCTCTTGTTTTCGCTCAGAGAGCCTTGATCGACTGGCTGTCGATGACGCCGCCGGTCGGGCTCGCCTCGCGTCCGACCCGCTCACGATCAAGCATCAGCGCCACGTCATGGATCGTCTGGAACATGAGGCGCCGGACGAACCGGCGAAACCACCAGTACACGGTCGGCCAGGGCGGGAAGTCCTTCGGCAGCATCCGCCAGCCGCCGCCCGAGCGGGCAAGATATCGGATCGCGTTCAAAACCTCGCGCAAATCCGTTTCAACCGGTCGCCCGCTCTTGGCCGCACCAGGCAGGAACGGCTCAATCCGCACCCACTCCTCGTCGGTCAAATCCGTCGGGTAGCGCTTGGTCTTCTTCTCAATCTCGGCCATCCGGCCACGCGTCGCTGGGGTCCACATCCCAAGCTTGAATCACGCCAACACAGCCCGTTCAATGGGTTCTCAAACGGTCTCTTAGGGCAGTGTCTGTTTCCTGATAGCTGCCATTCGGCGCGGTGAGGTATGACCCATAGGAGCCGTTCGGATCTCCCAGGAACCTGTTCTAGCCACCGACACGCTGGTTGGAGATCTTACTCGTCATCGTGCCGGTCACGGTCGGCGGCGTAGGAAATATTGTCTACACTGGTCCGACGTTTTGGCGCACTCTCGACCGAAGCGCCATCCTGGGACCCGATGCTGTGCCCTGAGGTGGCCACGTTGAGGGTGGAGTGACGATGCCGATCAATCCAAAGACGATCACTGTCTTCCTGGACTCGAGCGCCTCGGGGCGGAGGCGCGCGGCCCACGCGGCGGCTTTCGCGCAGCGCTGGAGCGCACACCTCGTCGGCGTCTATGTGGTGTTCAAAGGCGTGACGCTGCACCCATCGATGGCCTATGCGCGCAGCGAGAAGGCGATCGCCGGCGTCATCGCCCATGAACGACGGGTTGAGGACGCCTGCGAATGTACGACGGCGGAAGTCGGGGAACATTTCCAGACTCTCTGTAAGGGATTGGGCGTTTCCGCGGAGTTTCGCCCCATTCAACGGGGAAAGACGGCCGAGACGGCGATCATCAACTCGCTTCACTCCGATTTGCTGGTCATAGGACACCCGGAGCCGAATGGCCTTCCGGATGACATGTCGGCCGATCGAATCCTGCTCGCCAGCGGCGTGCCCCTGCTGATCGTTCCCAACGATTGGAAGGGCGAGACGATCGGCGATAAGATCATGATCGGCTGGAACGCCAGCCCGGAGGCGCGGCGCGCGATCTCCGACGCTATGTGCCTCCTCGTGGCGGCCACGTCCGTGACAGCGCTGGTGGTGGACCCGGCCGGATGCAAGTGGTTTGGCGGAGAGACGGGCTGCGATATTTCTCAGCACCTGAGCAGGCACGGCGCGCATGTCGATGTGGAACAGGTGGCCTCGCGGGGGCGTCCTATCGCGGAGGTTATTCTCGACCGCGCCATGCAAAGCGGCGCCGACCTGCTGGTCGCCGGCGCCCGCAACCCTGCCCATCTGGCGGAAATGCTTTTTGGAAACGCCACTCGGACCCTGCTCACCAAAATGCCCGTGCCGGTGCTGATCTCAAGATAGTCGCTGCGCCTTTTATTTGATGGCGCACTGAGACACCTAGCGGGAGGGACCAACCGCCAGAACCGTTTCGAGGCGCAGGATGCTTCGCGTTGGGTCCCGATTGGGGTTCTTCCAGAAACCCTCATGGCGGCGCTTGTTGCCCGCTGCGATAGCAATTAGCAGTTAGCGCCCGCACGATCCTGAGAAGGGCGTGGCGGCCTGTCGACCATGAATCCGCCTATTCGCGGCCAGCGCTCCGATCGGTCCATGATGTCGCGAATTTCCACCCTATTTGGCCGGGCGACTTCAGGATGAGGCTCTCTGGCGTTGCGTGGCTTGGCCTCGCCTCCAGCTTGGCGCTTTCCGCCTGCGGGAAGAAACAGCCGCCGCCACCCCCGCCACCGACGGTGGGCTATGTCGTGCTGCAAACCGAGCCGGTGACGCTGACCGCTGAGCTGCCCGGCCGGGTTTCAGCGATGGAATCCTCCGACGTGCGCCCTCAGATCGGCGGCGTTGTTCGTAAGCGAGCCTTCGTCGAAGGTTCGGTGGTCCACGCCGGACAGGTTCTCTATGAAATCGAGGATGCGCCCTACCGCGCCACGCTGCTCAACGCCCAGGGGCAGCTGGCCCAGGCCGAGGCGAATATCAGCTCGACGCAGCTTCAGGCCGACCGCTATCGCCAACTTGTGGCGATCAACGGGGTCAGCAAGCAGGACGCCGATAACGCCGAAGCCGCGGCGGCGCAGGCCAGGGCCGCCGTGGTCGCCCAGCGCGGTGCGCTGAAGTCGGCGGAGGTCAACCTGGGTTTCACCCTCGTCCGCGCTCCGATCTCGGGGCGTATCGGCCGCTCGCTGTTCACGCCGGGCGCGCTGGTCCAGACCGGCCAGACGGACCCCCTGGCGACCATCCAGCGGATGGACCAGGTCTATGTCGATGTCACTCAATCGGCGGCCGACCTGCTCAATCTGCGCGCGGCGACGCATGGCGGCGACGTCACCCAGCCTGGGCCTGACAGCGCGCAAGTGCAGCTCATCCTGCCGAATGGCGCAGTCTACCCGTTCGAGGGCGTGATGCGTTTCGCTGACGTCACGGTGGATCCGACGACCGGCGCGGTGGATGTGCGGGCGATCTTTCCCAACGCGAACGGCGTCCTGCTGCCGGGGCTCTATGTTCGCGCCCGCCTGATCGAAGGCGTGCGGCGACAGGGGTTGCTGGCGCCGCAGGCCGGCGTCACGCACAACGAACGCGGTCAGGCTACGGCCCTGGTGCTAGGCCCTGGCGAGGTCGTGGCTCAGCGGATGATCAAGATCGATCGGGCGGTGGGCGACAAATGGATCATCACCGACGGCCTGAAGGCTGGGGACAAATTGATCGTCGACGGCCTGCTCAATCTCCATCCCGGCGACAAGGTCAACGCGCGCCTCGCCGCGACGGGGAATTAGAGCGGTCATGTCGCGGTTTTTCATCGACCGGCCCATCTTCGCCTGGGTGATCGCCCTGGTGCTCGTACTGGCCGGGGTGCTGGCCATCCGCGCTTTGTCGATCTCCCAGTTTCCGCCCCTCGCGCCGCCGCAGATTTCCGTCACGGCGATCTATCCGGGGGCGGACGCCCAGACGCTCGAGAACACAACGACCCAGATCATCGAGCAGCAGATGAAAGGGCTCGACCATCTGATCTACTTCTCTTCGACCAGCGACTCGTCCGGTACGGCCACGGTCACCCTGACCTTCGCACAGGGAACCAACCCCGACACCGCCCAGGTCCAAGTGCAGAACAAGCTGCAATCGGCGACGGCGTTGCTGCCTCAGGAAGTGCAGTTGCAGGGCCTTACGGTCGCCAAGTCGGCAAGAAATTTCGCCTTGATCGTTGGGCTGGAATCCATCGACGCCAGCCACGATCAGGACGATCTGGGTGACTATATCGCCTCACAGATCCAGGACCCTTTGAGCCGCGTCACCGGCGTCGGCGACACCCAGTTTTTCGGATCGCAATACGCCATGAGAATCTGGCTCGATCCGATCAAGATGGCGAACCTGCAGGTCACCGTGGGCGATGTGACCAGCGCGGTCACCGCGCAGAACGCACAGGTTTCGGCCGGCCAGATCGGCGGCCTGCCGACGGTCAAGGGCCAGCGGCTCAACGTCATCGTCAATGTTCAGTCGCGACTACAGACGCCGGAGCAATTCCGCCAGATCCTGCTGCGCACCAACACCAACGGCTCGATCGTCAAGTTGGGAGACGTCGCCCGGGTCGAAATCGGTGCGGAAAACGAGGCCTATATTTCACGCTACAACGGGCACCCGGCCACCGGACTGGCGATCAAGCTGGCGCCCGGGGCCAACGCGCTGGCCACCATCCAGGCGGTCAAGGCCAAGATGGTGGAGCTGTCGACGAGCTTTCCGCGCGATATCAAGGTGGTCTATCCGATCGACACCTCGCCCTTCATCAGCCTTTCGATCAAGGACGTGGTGATCACGCTCGGTGAAGCGATCGTCCTGGTCTTCCTGGTGATGCTGGTATTCCTGCAGAACTGGCGGGCCACGCTGATCCCAACCATCGCCGTGCCGGTGGTGCTGCTGGGCAGTTTCGCGGTTCTCTATGTCGCGGGCTTCACGATCAACACCCTCACCATGTTCGGCATGGTGCTCGCCATTGGCCTGCTGGTCGATGACGCCATCGTGGTGGTGGAGAATGTCGAGCGGCTGATCCATACCGAAGGGCTCGCGCCCAAGGAGGCGGCGCGCAAGTCGATGGACGAGATCACCGGCGCGCTGGTCGGAATCGGCATGGTCCTGTCGGCTGTGTTCCTGCCCATGGCCTTTTTCGGAGGATCGGCCGGCGTCATCTATCGCCAGTTCTCCATCACCATCGTCTCATCGATGGCGTTGTCGGTGTTCGTGGCGCTGATCCTGACGCCGGCGCTCTGCGCCACGATCCTCAAGCCCGCACCTGTCGGTCACGGGCCCGAAAAGGGTTTCGCCGGATGGTTCAACCGCAATTTCGAGCGCGGCGTCGCCCGCTATGGCGACGGCGTCGAGAAAGCCAACCGCCGCTGGGGACGGACTTTCATCATCTATGGCCTCATCGTCGGCGGCATGGCGCTGTTGTTCTCAACCCTGCCGGGCGGCTTTTTGCCCGATGAAGACCAGGGCTTCCTCTTTACCCAGGTGTCCATGCCGACCGGCTCGACCGCCGAACAGACCGAAGCGGTGATGGCCAAGGTCCGCAAACATTATCTGGTCGATGAGAAGGCCAATGTCGCCGGGCTGTTCACCGCCGCCGGCTTCGGCTTCGTCGGCGTAGGCCAGAATACCGGCCTGGGGTTTGCGACCTTGAAGGATTGGTCGCAAAGGCCCGGCAAGGCCCATAGCGTGCAGGCGGTGGTCCAGCGGGTGTTCCAGCAATTGGCGCCGACCGTCACCTCGGGCCAGGTCATCGCCTTCGCACCGCCGGCGGCGTTCGAGTTGGGCAACGCCACCGGCTTCGATTTCGAGCTGAAGGATGTCGGCAATGTCGGCCACGCCAAGCTGGTGGCCGCGCGCAACCAGCTATTGGGCATGGCGAGGCAGGACAAGGGACTGGCCCAGGTGCGTCCCAACGGCCTCGACGACGTGCCCCAGCTCAAGCTCAACATCGATCATGCCAGGGCGGGGGCGTTCGGCCTTTCCCAGGCGGACATCAACACCACCGTCAGCACCGCGTTCGGCAGCGCTTTCGTCAACCAGTTCATCGATCGCGGTCGGGTCAAGAAGGTCTTCGTTCAGGCCGACGCGCCCTATCGCACCGGGCCGGACGATCTGAACAATCTCTATGTGCGCGGAGCTTCCGGGACGATGGCCCCGGTCTCGGCCTTCGCCAACAGCGAATGGATCTACGGCCCGACGAGGCTGGAGCGCTACAATGGCGAGCCCGCCATGGAGATCCAGGGCTCACCCACGCCCGGCGAGAGCACCGGGACGGCCATGGCCCGGATGGAGGCGCTGGCGAAGAAGCTTCCGCCCGGCATCGGCTACGAATGGACCGGCCTTTCCTACGAGGAGAAGGCTTCGGGCGGGCAGGCCGGGGGGCTCTATACGCTCTCGCTGCTGATCGTGTTTCTCTGCCTCGCCGCCCTCTATGAGAGCTGGTCGGTGCCGATCGCGGTGCTGCTCGTCGTGCCGCTGGGTGTAGTTGGCGCCCTGATGTCGGCCCATCTCACCGGCCTCGATAACGATATCTATTTTCAGGTCGCGCTGATCACCACCATCGGCGTTTCGGCCAAGAACGCCATCCTGATCGTCGAGTTCGCCGAAGAGCGAATGAAAATGGGCATGAACGCCGCCGACGCCGCATTAGCGGCCGCCAAGCTGCGGTTAAGGCCGATTCTGATGACGTCCTTCGCCTTCATCTTCGGCGTTTTGCCTCTGGCCTTGTCTCATGGGGCCGGTTCCGGCGGGCAGAACGCGATCGGCCGCGGCGTCATTGGCGGCATGATCTCGGCCACGGTGCTGGCCATTTTCTTCGTGCCGGTCTTCTTCATCGTCGTAAAGCGCCTGTTCCGGCAAGACCAGGCGCCCGCCGTCGCCACGCCGGCGGGGGAGGGATGATGCGCCTCGCCCAATCATTCGTCGCGCTCACCGCGGTCCTGGTGACCGGCTGTGTCGATCTCGCGCCCGCCTATCA
>FSVV01000016.1_pt1 | contig 13126 bp, 9 predicted proteins | sample 1637831 | NCBI WGS metagenome assembly FSVV01 (sample SAMEA3914789, study PRJEB12502) | metagenome | biome: forest; material: soil | place: Canada | collected 2011-07-03 | depth 0.3 m
GCCTATATCAAAATGAGTACGGCGGCAGTCAGCGCTCATGGCGGCCGCTTCCTGGTGCGCGGGGGGCGATGCGAGCAGGTCGAGGGTGAAGGTCGCAGCCGGCAAATCGTACTCGAGTTCGACAGCTACGAGATCGCCCTGGCTTGCTACCGATCGCCTGAATACCAGGCCGCCGTCGCCGCCACGCAGCCGGCCTCCGCCTCCGATATCGTCGTCGAAGGCGTCGATTGACGGGCGCGCGCAATTTGCCAACGGTCCGTTCGGCGCCAAGCGGGCGTGATCCCTCCAGAGCGGGTTGGCTATCTGATGATCCAATCGCAACAGCGCCAGTTAGAGATGCGCGATGGGCGCCTGGGCTCACGCGAGGATTGCCGCCGGTGTTGGATTCAGCGATTGGGCAGGGCGAAGGCCACATAGGCCGAACCTGCGGGGCCCTTTGGGTTACGCGCATTGCTCGTCGCGATCACCACGTACTGGCGCCGGTCAATCATGTAGGTCATCGGCGTGGCGTTACCGGAGAACGGGAGATCGGCCCGCCAGATCAGCTTGCCCGTTCGGCGGTCGAATGCTCGGATTTTGTGATCAAAGTTCGTGGCGCCGATGATCACCAGGCCGCCGGCCGTCACAATGGGGCCGCCGTAGTTCTCCGAGCCGGTGTCGCGCAAGCCTTTATCGGCGAGCTCTGGATATTCCCCGAGCGGCGTTTTCCAAAGGTAGCGTCCGGTGTTCAGGTCGATCGCGTTGAGCGTGCCCCACGGCGGCTTGATCGCCGGATAGCCGTCCGGATCCAGGAACTTCTTGTAGCCAGTGAACCGGTAGGGGGCCTTTCTCTGGCCGACGGGATTCTGCGCTTCCCGGTCCGACCCGGGCGATGGCGGCGCGGTCGCGCCGTTGTTGACCAGGTATTCGATCAGCGGCCTCTTGTACTCGTCTGGTAGCGGCAAGGCGGGCATGCGGCCGCGTCCCGTAGCCAGGAGGTCGCCGATTTCTTTCGCGCTCATGCGCGCGCCGATTCCCAGGAGTGAAGGAAACTGCGGCGGGGAGCCCTCCCGGTCTGAGCCATGGCAACTCGCACAGGCCGCCTGATAGACATCGGCGCCCGGACCGGCCGCCTTAGAGGGATCATATTTCGTGATCGATCCGGTCCAAGCCACGTCGTTGGCGTTGACGTAGAGCACGCCGTCGGGATCGACCGCAGGGCCGCCCCATTCAGCGCCGCCGTCGAAGCCCGGGAAGACTATGGTCGGCTTGTCCAGTTGGAGCGGCGTGTATGGGCCGCCGCTGTACATGCCCGCGAAAGCCTTCGCCGCGAATTCATGCGCCTCGGGCGTGCGTGTCGTAAGCATGTCGGAGGTGAGACGCTGCCGCGCAAAGGGCTCTGGAGCCAGCGGGACCGGCTGGGTGGGCGAGCTGAATTCGCCGGGAACCGTGCTGGCCTCGAACCGCCGCTCTTCGATGGGGAAGAGGGGCTTGCCGCTCGCTCGGTCGAAGACAAATACAAAGCCTTGCTTCGTTGTCTGCGCCACGGCGTCAATGCGCTTGGCCCCGCGGGCGACGGTGACGAGTACTGGGGGGGAGGGGAAGTCGCGGTCCCACATATCGTGGTGGACGCCCTGGAAGCGCCAGAGCTGTTTGCCGGTCGCCGCGTTCAGGGCGAGGAGGGTGTCGGCGTAGAGGTCGTCGCCCTTGCGATCGTAACCGTACATATCGTCAACGGCCGAGCCCGTGGGAACGAAGACGATCCCCCGCTTCCTGTCCACCACCATCCCCGCCCAGTTGTTGGCGCCGCCCGCCGTCTTCCAGGCCTCGACCGGCCAGGTCTCGTAGCCTGGCTCGCCGGGCTGAGGGATGGTGTGGAATATCCAGCGCAGCTTGCCGGTGTGGACATCGTAGGCGCGGATATGGCCCGGAGCGGCTGGCTTGGTCTCTCCCGTCCGGAAGCCGACGATGATCAGGTCCTTGTAGATGACCCCAGGGGAGGTGAGGACGACGCCGTTCTGGGTGTAGTCGTTGCCCAATTCCTTGCGAAGGTCGACTTTGCCGCCTTCCCCGAAGCTGGTGATCGGTTTGCCGGTGTCTGGATCAAGCGCGTAGAGCTGGTTCATCACGCCAGCGAACAGGCGCCGCTCTTTCCCGTCACTCCACCAGGTCGGGCCGCGGGCCGGCTGACGGGCGGGAAACTTGGCGTCGAATGTCCAGCGCAACCGGCCGGTCGTGGCCTCCAGCGCGATCACCTGCTGACCCGGCGTGTAGGCATAGAGTGTGCGACCCATGACAAGAGGGCTCGTCTGCAGACCGCCTTTGCCCGTATCGAACCGCCAGACCTGCTTGAGGGCGCTCACAGTGCGAGTGTTGATCTGGGCCAATTCAGAATACCGGCTCGCCGTAACCCCGCCATAAGCGGGCCAATCGACATTCGGGCGGTCTGCGGCCTTGCGCGCGCCGCCTAGTACGAGCGCCATAGCGCCCAGCGCCGCAACGGCGCTAGCGCGAACAAGCCTCGAGCGATGAATACCCATCGAAAAGATCCCTTGTTGGCCATGCCAAGACATTTGCGATTGTGGGCCTGTCTGGAGCCGTCGCTGACCTCGCCGTCGCCGGTCTGTCGCAAGCACCTGGCAATCATCGTGCGATGGCTCGCCTTTGACCCCAAGTCCATAATTCTTCGCCTTCACGCGCCGCGAGAATTCCGCGGAAATGACCATGCGATAGCGAGCTCGAACGCAGGAGCGGTTTTGCTGTCGAATCGCCAACTTTCTTCCAGTGAGGCGCTCAAAATTCTGATGCACGAATGCGGTGGATCGGCCGCTATCGCATGCGATCGGTGAGCAGGCCTCGTGGGTTCGCCACACGGTGAATTTGAGATCCGTCTCACAAGCTGGTCGTCCGGCCTGCGTGAGGGTCCGCGTCATTGGGGCTCGGCGGAACATCCGCAGCGAACCTCAAGTCGAGAAACATCAGATTCGATGGCGCCCCGGTCACGATTCCATCAAGTCATAGACAGTGCGATCACTTCTCGACAGAGATCGTCGCGCCCTCACACGCGTCCCAGCGTAACGTTTTGCGAGCATCAGGGTCGGCTGATGCGCAGCGCCTTGCGACGAGAGATCCGGGAAGGCTCGATGAAGATTGGCGTGAACATGCTGCTCTGGACGGCGCACGTGACGGGCGAGTACTTCCCGCACCTCGCGACGCCCTGGTCGATAGGCTTGAGAAGTCGGAAATTTGAGTATCATCGATACTCGCGTATATACGAGTATATACGCGAGCATACACGAGAAATGGCTGTCGAACTTACCTGTAGCGTCCGACGGAAAACATATAATTATACTAATAACGGGGGAACGTTCCGGCGTGGCTTGGGCCTTGTCGGGAAGCCGTCTCCTCCCAATACCTGCCAGGGAGGAGCAGAGAATGAAATTTCACGTATCGACGACGTCTAGGGCGCTGAGGCTGCTGACAGGCGTGGCGCTTGCGAGTCTGGCCACGGCCGTGCAGGCGCAGGAAAGTCCGGTTCCGGCGCAGCCGCAAACGCAGGCAAAGCCGCAACAGCCGGTTACGGTGGGGGAGATCATTGTGACGGCGACCCGCCGTTCTGAGCGGCTCAAAGACGTGCCGATGAACGTCACCGCGATCACCAGCGCCGATATCGCCAAGAACAACCTCACCGAATTCTCGGACGTCGCGAGGCTGGCGCCGGGGCTGGGTCTCCAGACGACCTCCTCTGGGCCACAGGCCTCACTGCGCGGCGTCAGCGCCGATGTCGTCTCCGGCACACCAACGCCAGCGGTCGATATCTATCTCAATGAGAGCTCGCTCAATGCGACAGTCGCCTTCCGGAGCATGTACGACATCGGCCAGGTCGAGGTGCTGCATGGCCCGCAGGGCACCTTGCGCGGCGAGACGGCTCCCGTCGGCGTCATAACGCTCGAGACCAAGCGACCAAAGTTCAATGAGTACGGCGCAACGGTTGGCGTCATCGCTTCGGACCGTGATCGCTGGGGGGAAAATGTTCAGGCGGCGGTCAACGTGCCGCTGATCGATGACGTTTTGGCGGTCCGTATTGCGGGTTTGGCCGATGACAATGACTTTGGTGGGACGCGCAATCCTGTGACCGGCGCCGCATCGAGCGACAGGACCAGGAGTGTTCGCGCAAGCGCGCTCTTCCATCCGTTCGAGGCCCTCCAAATTTTCGGCATGTATCAATATATGCACGAAGATCAGTACGGTCTGGCCCGCATCGAGGGCGCCGGCCGGGGTTACAACGGCCCGCCGATCGCGGGTGGAGACAATCGCGCCGTCCAGGAAGCGACCAACGCTTCTCGGTTCACCTCTCATGTCGCCTCGCTGGTTGCGAAGCTCGATCTCGGTTCGGCGACGCTCAACTATGTTGGCGGCTATCGTAAATTCACCACCAAGCAAGGACCTGGAGATCTAGAGATTGACCCGGGCAACGCGATTCTGAATTTCGGGCGCGCCGGATTCGGGTCATCAATCATTCCCGTGACCCAATGGACGCACGAATTGAGGCTCGATTCCGCCGGGGCGAATCGTTTTTGGGACTACACAGTCGGTGTGTATCAAGCGAGCGGGCTCACCAACGTTGAGCTTCACACCCCGCAGGTCGCGCTTCCTGGCGCCTTCGGCGATCCAGCCACGTATGTGCCTGGCTCTCCGCCTTTGGGGGGGGTCAATGGTCGCTACGTGAGCACCCTGAACCTCCACCTCTATGGTGGTGACGCTTCGCCCTTCCCGTCCGAGGTCAACAGGTCGGTCTTCGCGAGTTCGACCTTCAATTTTTCTACCGGCACCCATGTCCGCCTTGGCGCGCGGCGAATCTGGTACGCTGATGTGCACAATTCTGTTGACAGCCTGGATCCTGCGTTCATCGCCGCGCATGTTCCGTTCCCGACGTCGCTTTGCCCGACTTTCATTCCGGGTTCGATCGCTTCGCCGGTTTACCCAACGTCGTGCGACATTCCTTTCTCCGTGCCCGGGGCGTTGATCGACCAGCATGCCAAGCGTAACTTCAGCGCGTGGGTCTATGACATCAACGTCCGCCAGCAGATCAACAAAGATTTGATGGTGTATGTCGATTATGGCCAGAACTGGCGCGGGCCGGGGGCGAGCCAGGGTAACGCCCCACCGCAATATTTCCTTGTGAGTCCAGAAGTCTCGAAGAATTACGAAATCGGTATGAAAGGGGCGCTGTTCGACCGGCGTGTCCAATTCACGGCCGCGGTGTTCCAGGAGGATTTCAAAGATTATAACGCCTCTGTTACGAATGTGCCCTTCCTCGACGCCACGAACACCGTGGTCAATGCATTTTCGCTCACATTCAATGGCAACGCTCGGGTGCGCGGCGTGGAGGCGGATATAACCGGACAGATCATGGATCGATGGACGGTGCGAGGCGGGCTCAGCTACTCCAAGAGCAACTTCATCAATGCGCGCGTCCCGTGCCGTGACTCAAACTTCGACGGCGTTCCCGATGGAGGGACGCCAACGATCGACGGCTTTCACGCAGCTCACGTCAACGTTGCGACGTGCGCCAGCAACGGCCCGATCAATGGGTTGCCAGAGTGGAACTTCACTGCTCAGTCGGAATATACGATGCCGATCGGAAGTGTAGAGGCCTATGTTAGGGGACTATTTACCTGGAAGAGCGACGGCCTGATCGTCTCCAGTGACCTGCCCGTTAAGTCCTACGGTACGCTTGACCTGTTCGGTGGCGCTCGAGTGGGTAATGCGGATTTAGGTTTCTTCGTGAAGAACGTGTTCGACGTCGAGCGGAAGTTCGACCAAAACGGCGATGCGTCGAGCCTTGGTGTTCCGTCCGGCTACCATCAAGTCTTTTATACACAAGGTCGGGAGGTCGGCGTGAACCTGCGTTGGACCTTCGGCGCAGGCTGACGGGCTGTATCGCTGACCGGACTGGAGGCAGAGATATGTTGTCTGCCTCCAGCCTCTGGAATCGGGCGGAATAAATTGTCGCGGCGCGCGCAAACATCGGAATTGGGCGGCTTAAGGCGCCCGAACCCAAATGCTTCAGGGTCTCGATGCGCGGCTACCGCACCAACCTCACGCCGGAAAGTCTGGCGTCTTGCATGTAAGTGACCACTCACTTATGATGGGTGCCAATCTGCGAACAACGCACCACACCAGGAGTAGACATGTTGACTGAGGCGCAAAAGGACGAAATGGCCAAGATTCTCCGGCCGGTCTCGCCGCCCAGGGAACTCGACAATGTCTACACCGAAGATCAACTGCACCGCCTGCTCGACGTCGTTCGCCGCAGCGGACCCCACAAGCTCATCATTGCGCAACATTTCGCATCAGCCGATGAATTGATTGCGACGATGTCCGGCGGATTTCCGGAAGGCGTGACGCCGTCAATGGATATGTTTCTGACGCCGACATTCCGGAGCTACATTGCGAACTATTCGACGTGCCTGCATTCGGAGATCTTTGACTGCTTTTACAACGATAGGTTTGTCAATCTGGCCAAGGAATACTGGGGCGCCAAGTATGCGCAGCCCCATATGATGCTGTTCAACGTGAACGGGCCTTGCGGCAATACGGATCCGGGCCATCTCGACAGCCCGAGCTTTCGAGGTGTTCGTCACGACAACTCTCCAACGTGGCTCTGCAGCGTCATGGGCAAGTCGGGCCTCTTCCGGGAGTACCTTATCAAGATGGCCCAGGTCATCACTTGGTGGTCGCATGACCCGAACAGCGGCTTCACCTATTGGCCTGACGGGCCGCGGGCCGCGCCGAAGCGTCTGCAATCGCCGATCTACAACCGCGGCGTCCTCGTGCAGAATGAAATGTTGGTTCACCGCGGCGAGGCGAACGGGCCTCTCGATCGCCAGTTTCCGGTAGGCCTGGGTTTCGACAGCCTCTTCTCGGGAGCCTCTGACAGCCCGGACCACTGGGTCGTCAAGACGGGCGAGAAGATCATCGAACGCTATCACACCGACGAGTTGCGGTTCCTCGTGCACTGGTCGGCGGAGGTGTTCGAGGACATGGCGGAGTTGAAGAAGAACATGGACGGGACCGCCGATCTTACCTTTGATCAGGTGTTCGACACGCTGATCAAGGATGTCCGTTCGCGGGGAATCCAGATTGAGACGCCCACCGATCCGCTCCACGATCCAGTGTTTATCCAGAAGCTCAATGCGGCCTACGACACGGGCGCGCCGCTTACGTACCCACCGGAGGCGCCGGTCTCACCGCTCCGCATGGCCGCTTAGGCTGACTGCGCGAAGTGAGGGCGTGAGGCCGGCAAATAACCGTCCGCTTCAAGTCCGTGCGGGCCCGAGGATCTGAAGCCTTAAGGTCTCGCTCCGCCTTGAGCTACACCAAGCTGCTAGAGCGTGATGAGATTAGGCTTGTTCGTACCCTGAATTGACGAGGTAGTTGGCGCATTCGGCGGGGCTAAAGTCGGCGAGGAGATTGCCGATGGCGGTGCCGACGGCGTCGGGGGTGCGGGCCTGGGCTTTCCGCAACAGGTGCTTAAGCTTGGCGAACACCTGCTCGATCGGGTTCAGTTCGGGCGAATATTTCAGCAGGAAGATCAGCTTGGCGCCGGCTGCTCGGATGGCTTGTCGCACGGCCTTGGCCTTGTGGCTGCCGAGATTGTCCATGATCACGATGTCGCCGGGGCTGAGGGTGGCCTCCACGACATCCTGATCGCCGTCGTCGATGGCCTGAAGGGCTTTCCCGAGGCGATCGGCGCTGTGTTCCCCGAGGCTCTCGTCCAGACCTGCATCGTGCACCTGATTACCCGACCCAAGACGGCCCTAATAGTGATAGTCCAGCGAGACGCCGATCGTTCGCGGCGTGCCGACCACATCCTCAATAAAGCCGAAGGGATTGGTGTTGTCGTTGGCGAAGGTCAGGTACTTCTCGTCCGACAGATTTCGCACGAATACCGCGAGTTCCAGGTTCGGCTTGGCGAAGGTATAGGCGGCGCGTGCATTTTCCAGCCAGTAGCCCGGCTGGCTGGTCCACGGCTGGTTGGAAAGGTCGAAGTGCTGGTTGGAGCGATAGTTCGCTCCGACGTCGAACGACGCGTCGCCGTCCCCAAGCCGATGGTGATAGCTCACGATCGTCGAGAAGGTGAAGCGGGGCGACAGGGGCAGTTCATGGCCGGTATAGTCGACCGGCGTGGTCGAGCGGTTCGACGTGAACTGGTCAAGCCGTGTGCTCAGCGTCGCTGCATTGACCGTTAAAGTTAGATTTTCGGTCGGACGGCCCACCATTTCCAACTCGACCCCCTCGGTGTGGCTCTTGGGTGCGTTGTCCAGCACTGGAAGCGGCAGGCCGGTCCCGCCTGGGATCGGCGGCAGGATCACGAAGACCTGCTCATTCCTGTACTCATTGTAGAAAGCGGCGAGATTGACGCGCAGCCGCCGGTCCAGCCAGGTGGACTTAAGGCCCACCTCGTACGCGGTGACCGTTTCGGGAACCACGGGCCGCAGTTGGCGCGCGGCTTCGGTCGCATCGGAACTCAGAAAACCGCCTGAGAAGTCTCCGCTCTTAAATCCGCTGGTCACGCTCGCATAGGTGAGCGCCGATTGGGTCCACTGGTAGTCAAGCGCGGCGCGATAGTTGAAGGCGCCGTTGTTCTGATGCAGCCCGCTGAACGACCACAATGGCTGCACCGGCCCGAAGTGACCGTAGCCGCCGCTTTGCAACTGGACCGTGTCAGACTTGGCGAAACTCAACTGCTCGCCCGTGTAGCGTCCGCCGAGGGTCAACTTCAGCTTTTCGGTAAACTGGTAGTCGCCCTGGCCGAAGATGGCTTCGGAGTCCCGCGTTTGGTGGGCGCGGTCGCCGAGGAGCGAAGCTATGCCATCGCCGGAGCCCGGTCCGAAGACCTTGTCCCAATCCAAAAAGACCGCCAAGGGTTGATTCTGGTCGAGCCGTTCATGGAAGTAGTAGCCGCCCAACACTCCGTTCACACGCTCACCCTTGTAGGCGACCCTGGCTTCCTGGGTGAAGGTGTAGTTGCTGACGCCGTAATTGACCTCGACCAAGCTGAACGGCGCCGCGTCGGAATCCTCCGGGTGGAACTTATTGCTCCACTCATAGGCGGAGATGGTGGTCCACTTCAGCTTGCCGGCGTCGTAGTCGAGCTGCAGGGATGCGTTAACGCCCTCCACTTCTAGGTTTTGCCGCCGTTGCCACGCGCCGTTATAATATTTCGGATTGGTTCCGTAGCCGAAGGCGTCGACGCAACCTCCAGCGATGGCGGCGGATTGCGAGCAGAACTGGAAATTAAACGTGGACGGATCGAACGTGCCCGGCACGAAGACACCGACATGTCTATATTCCGCCGGCCGATTGTTCACGCGTCCGCCGTTGACGTCGAGCAAGGCCGAAAACTTGGCCGTGGGTGTCCATTTCAGCTCTCCGCGCCCGGCGAAGTTGTTCGTCCCGTTCTCATGTGTGTGAGTAAGCTCGTTATACATGAAGCCGTCGGAGTAGTTGTAAACTCCCGAAAGACGCCCCGAGAGATTTGGTGCGATAGGCCCGCCGACCGCGCCCTCAATATTGATGCTGTTGAACGAACTATAGGCGGCGTAAAGATGCGCCGAAGGCTTGTCGGTGGGCTGCTCGGTGATGAAGTTAATCGCGCCGCCGCTGGCGTTTCGCCCATAAAGGGTGCCCTGGGGTCCTTTCAGCACCTCGATGCGCGCCAGATCGAAGGTCTGAAACGTCTGCGCCGCCGGCGAGCTCAGATAGACTCCATCAAGATAGACCCCATTGGGCCCGGCGTTATTCGTGTCGTAGTCGGCAAGGCCGATGCCCCGGATTGTTACGGTCGGCTGGTTTCCCGCGCCGTTCGGCAGGCCGATCTCCACGTTCGGCATGGTCTGGGCGATATCCGTCGAGCTTTGAATGCCAAGTTTGGTGATGACGGCGCCGCTGAGTACCTGGATCGAAATCGGCACCTTTTGTGAATTCTCGGATCGGCGCTGCGCCGTCACCGTAATCTCGCTGAGGGTCGCGGCATGGGAATTCGCCGGCTCTTCGGCCCGGGCTATCGAGGCGCAACCCAGGGCCGCGACAAGGACGGTCGTGGCCAGAAGTTCGGCTCGGCAGGTCTTCTTTTCCATCGTCAGTTCCCCCGCTGATGGTCCTGGGCCCGCGACGACATGTATGTCTCTTCGGTCAAGCCCCAATATATCGTGGACTAATGTCTATTATGAAGCAAGCCCGCGTCCACGAAACGGTCACGAGGGTGTCACGGATTTGCAGCGTGGGTGGCCGTGCCGGACTTTTGAGCAGGGTGTGAACAGATTAAAATCGGCTGTCAGTTTTCGAATTGACCGGCGTCCCGGCTCAATCTCAACATCTCGCGCACGCGGCGCATGGCGATCCTCTCCGTCGGCATCGGCCCCTCCAAAAGGAAGAAGCCTAAAGCCAACGAAGGCGGCATCATCTCGGAACGCCGCGCGGAGATTTCTCGGAACGGTGGGCGGGATCAGATCGGAATGGTGGGCGCGATCAGCTCGGAATCCGCACCTTCATCCCGGACGGCGTGGTTTTATCGCAGCCCGTGATCAGGACCACGGCGTCGATCGGGTAGCCGTACAAGATCCCGACTAGGCCGAGGTCGGCGAGGTTGCGAACCAGTCGCGAGATCGGAAGGGGCGTTCGGGTCGGCGGTCAGGCATGAACGACCTCCTGTTGCGGCAGGCCTGGGGTCGCCACCGAAAAGCAGAATAGGCCGCCCGCCAAGGGCTGTTCCTCGCGCTGGCTTGGCGTCAGACCTTTCCAGGCGGTGGTCGCATAGGCCGTGGTGAGGCCCTTGCCGCCAAACGCGATTTTGGTGACATTGGCGCAGGGAAAACGGACGAAGTTGAGAAGCTCGCCCCGGGGCGAATACCTGCGCACCCCCCAGCCGGCGAACAAGCCCGTCCAGACACAGCCGTCGGCGTCAACCGCCAGCCCGTCCGGATAGCCCGCCCCCTCCTCAATCACCGCAAACACTCGCCTGTTCGCCAGGGCGCCGTCCGGCGAGAGGTCGAAGACGTAGATGGTCCTGGTCAGAGTATCGGTGTGGTAGAGGGCGCCGCCGTCAGGGCTTATCGCCGGGCCGTTGGTGATGCAGTATCCCTCATCACAACGCGCCAGTCCGCGCGCATCGAACCGATAAAGGGCGCCGCTAAGAGTAGCCTCAGGGTCGTGCATCGACCCGAACCACAGTCGCCCTTGGGGATCAACGAAGCCGTCGTTCAGACGATTGTCGAGCGCGGGGTCTTCGACCAAAGCCAAAAGCTCGAAGCCGCCGGTCGAGGGGTCGAACCGGTGCAGGCCCGTCTTCAGTCCCGCGATCCAGCCGGTGCGCGTCGGTGCGATAAAGCCAGGCGTCGAAGGCGTATCCCAATGCTTTGCCGCGCCGGTATCGGGGTCAAATCGGTGGATGTGGCCAGCCTTGATGTCGACGAACCACAATGCACGTTCAGCAGCTCGCCACACGGGCCCCTCGCCCAGCTCGGCCGCCAGCGGCCAGATGCACTCCAGATCGTCGGTCATCGCCAGCCCGCGTCAATCCAGTAGGCGTGGCCGGTGCAGAAGCGTGCGTCGTCGGACGCCAGGAACAGGACCAGGGCCGCCACATCGCTTGGTTCGATGCGTCCTTTGAGGCATTGCTGGGCAAGGATCTCAGCCTCCCCTTCAGGCGTGTACCATTTCGATTGGCGCGGGGTTTTGATGTTGCCCGGCACTACGCAAGTCACCCGCACCCCATCGGACCCCAGTTCGCGCGCAAGGGCGCGGGTCATGCCCTCAACACCGGCCTTGGCCGTCTCGTAGAGGATGAGGTTAGCCAAACCGAGGTGCCAGGAGATGGAGCCGAGGTTGATGATCGCTCCGCGTCCGGCGGTCTTCATGGCCGGCGCTACGGCCTTGGCGCATAACACCATGTGCTTCAGGTTCACCGCGATGCGCTCGTCGAAATATTCAGACGTTATGTCCGAGAGGTCGTGACGGTCGTCATTGCCGGCATTGTTGACCAGCACGTCGATCGGCCCCAGGCGCATCAGACATTCGTCCAAGGCGACCGGGTCGCACAGGTCGCAGCGGTGGAAGGTCGGCGGTATCGAAGCGGTGGCCAAGCGTTCGACCAGAGCTTCGGATTCCGCCGTAATGATGTCAAGGAAGTGAACCTCACAGCCTTGGCTGGCGAAGGCGCCAACCAGGGCGGCGCCGATGCCTGAGCCTCCCCCCGTGATGACGACCCGTTTCCGGTTCAGACTCGGATAGATCGCTGGAGCCGACTCGGCTGAACCTATGCCCATGAGTAGGCCGTCTTGGTCTGAGTAAAGAATTCGATGGCGGCGAAGCCCTGTTCCCGAGCGCCATAGCTCGACTTTTTCGAGCCGCCGAAGGGTGTGTGATAGTCGATGCCGGCCGTCGCAAGATTGACCATGACCACGCCCGCCCGCCCCACGCTCGCCCCGACGCGCTGGGAACCGGTGAATGAGACGCCATCGACGCGCTCATGCTCGACCAGCCGAGCCCCCATCGATCCAGGACCGAAGGTCATGTTGAACACTCCCGGAGGGGCGCCGCTTTCGAGGGACAGGAGCCGGCCGATGTCCTCCCGTCGCCGCAGAATAACGTCTCCGACCTTGTCCAGCAGGTCAGACCTGACTTCAGGCGAGGCCTCGGACCACGCGGGAAAGGCGGCGCGCGCCGCGGAGACCGCGGCATCCACTTCGACGTCGCCCCCCTCGGGAACCAAGGCGACCACATCATTCGTATTCGAGGGATTTAGGCTTTCGGCGGCGGCGTCCGCCGTCACATATTCGCCACCGATGAAATGGCTCAGGGTTTTCGTCATAGTCCAGCCTCCGCCGACAACAGACCGCGACTGGCCAGGTTTCGCATCAGTTCGCCCACCCCGAAGGTCCAGGGCGGCGCCGCCTTGGACGTCGTTACTTCGTTTTCCAACACGCCGAGTTTGGGGCTGGCCACGCGCACGACATCCCCAATCTTGTGAGTGAATCCTCGTCCGGGAGCGTCCCGATCCTGGGTAGGGGCGAACAGGGTGCCGAGAAACAGCGCGAAGCCGTCAGGATATTGGTGTTCGCTAAGGGCTTGGCCGACGAGA
>FSVV01000014.1_pt1 | contig 11701 bp, 9 predicted proteins | sample 1637831 | NCBI WGS metagenome assembly FSVV01 (sample SAMEA3914789, study PRJEB12502) | metagenome | biome: forest; material: soil | place: Canada | collected 2011-07-03 | depth 0.3 m
GTGTGGAAGTAGGTCTCGCTATCCAACGTGTCCATCTTCAGGACTTCGGGCGCCGGAATGCCCGCCTTGACATAGAGTTCGAGCTCGCGGTGCAAGGTGAAGCCGGTGGTGTCGTCCGTACCTGGAAGAAGCTGGATCCCGTTGTCGTAGAGCAGCTTGGTCGTCTCCAGCACCTTCTTGAAGGCGCTCTGATAGTCGATGATCATCTGTGGGTTAGCGATCGGGACGAAGGAGCGCTTGCGATAGCGCTGATATCCGATCGGCATGTGATCGATATAGTAGGCGTCGCCATCGGCCACCTTGCCCGACTGGCTGAGCATCAGCTCCTCGATGATCACGTCCGTGGTGTCCAGCGACGCATGTTTCTCCTTCATGAGATTCACCGTCGTCTGGACCTTGGCCGAGTTGAGATCGAGATCCTTGGCCCGAATCATGCCGGTCAGGCGCAGCGGAGTGCGGGTGTCCTCGTTTGGCTCCAGCAGCCAGCCGAGCATGAGCTGGTTGACGTGGGCAATGGTATCGTAGCCCTCGCGCAGGGCGCGGTCAGGGTTGGAGAAGGCCGGCACGTGGCCGGTGACACCCATGCCGAGCCGGTGCGCTTCGTCCGCTGTCGGCCTAACCCAGTCCGGGTGGAAGGAATTGTAGATCTTGATCTGCCAGTAGCCGTGGTCGGCGTACCAGTGAACCGCTTTCAGCGCGTCGGCGAGATTGTGGACCACGATGCCGGTCCGCTCCGAATAGGGGCTGCGGCCTTCAAGGAAGCCATTGGGCACGATGCGCGGCCCCATCATTTCACCGGCTTTCATTTCTTTGAGCCACGCGAGCAGGGTGTTGTTGTCGTTGCCCATGTCGCGCGTGTCGGTCACGCCGGCGGCGAGATTGAGAAGATTGGACTGAAGACTTGTATGGTTATGCATGTCGTGCAAACCCGACAGCAGATAGCCACCCTGACCGTCGATCACGGTTTCATCGGTCGTCGAGGTTGCCGCGTCGGGCTCAACGGTCGTGATGCGGTCGCCATAAACACCGACCGTCGAGAGTGGTCCGAAGCTTAGCGTCGTTGGGTCGAAAACGTGCACATGGGAGATGCGTACGGGTCCGTCGAAGCGGTGGGCCAGCACCCGCTCCGCCTCGTGCGCCTGTTGCATGGAAATATGCTGATTGAGCTCGCCGAGGGCCTTTAGCTGATCCTCGTAGCCGGCGCGTACAATACCGTCGCCAAGCAGGCCGAACAGCGCGCCCTTACCGTCCACCATCACGTAGCGTGGTTTAAGATCGACGCCGGTAATCTCGTAGACGGTTAGGTTGACCTTCTTGCCGCCCTCGCCAAGCGTCAGGGTCTTGACCGTCTCAAGGTGTATCTCGCCCGAAGGTAGGACCGGGAGGGTATGATTCGGTGCGGCGAGCAAGAGCTTGACGTAGATCGAATTGATCCACGGACCAGCGTCGTTGGCTACATAGACGGGCGGCGCGTCGGCCGTCACGACGCCGTTGTCAGCCTGGCTGACCCAACTGGCCTTCCCGGACGCGAAGTCGAAGTGCTCCGAGACGGGACTGCCGAACAGGGACGAGCCCTCGATCGTCCAGTGAACCGGGCGGCCTGCGGCGTCAAGGTCGATCGTCTCCTTAGCCTTGGGGCCTCGACCATTGTTAGAAACCGCATAGTCGCTGGTGACGGTGTGGGCCCCGACATCGACGTTCAGACTTCCCACCTTCTCTCCGTTGGCTATGACCACAAAATTTTGCGGCTCGGCCCTCACCACGCCCGCCGTCAGCCCGCTCGCGGCCAAGAGCAAGAGGACGACGTTCTTTGATTGGGCGCGCATTTCGTTTCCTCCCTGAACCGCGACACACCCTAGAATGTGGCGTGGGAATTGTTTTCTGTTCAATCTCGCGCATTTTCCACTTGCTTGGAAAATCTATGCGGCGGACTACGCGTGGCGATAAACCAATGCGTGGTCATCGACCAAGGCGGGCAGAATGAAAGCGAAAGTCCGCCGGGCCTTCGATAGGCTATGCTCGTGGAAAAATCGCTATTGACGACCACCCTCCGAGATCCGCCAAGCGGCGCCCAAATCGGCCAGCTCGATTGAAGCGTGCGCCTGGTTGACCTTCGTGATGCTGGGCGCGGGCACCGCGATCGGGGCGGCGATCTTTTCGGTGTTAGGTCCGGCGGCGCTCGTAGGGGGCGCCGGAATCCTGATCACCATGGCGCTCGAAACCGCGCCCATGGCCCTCCTCACGTTGGTTGATGCCTGGCTGACGTCGGCCGCGCCCAGCACCGCAGCCTCTTATGATTTGCAGCGCCGAATTCCGCTACTGGCCGCCGCAAAAACGGCGATGGCCCCTTGGGCAACGCCGGTGATGGTCACCGCGCGGCGGTCCTGGCGCTCACGAAATCGATGAACGCGGTATTCCTCGTTTTCGCCCGGTTTCCTTTACGCCATGGGACAGAGTGGCATCCTGCCGTCCGCTCTCGGCAACGTCCACCCACGGTTCGGCCCGCCGCATGTCGCGACTGTGACGGCCTACTTCGCATGCCTGGTCGGGCTGTTGTTGCCATCTAGCCTGCTGTTCCTGCTTCTGGCGGCGGAGAGCCGACCATGATGAAATATCTCGCCTCGTGCTTAGCCGCCTACAGCGTGGCCGCGCACCACCCGGAGGTCCGCGCGCAAGCTCTGATCCGCTTTCGACCACTGGTCGCGAAGGTGTTGGCGCTTCTGGGCATGTCGGTGGCCGTGACCATCGCCTCCCTCGGCCTGGGAACGGACCGAAAGCCATATCTAACGCTGTTGGCATGGCTGGTCGGTGGCTTCGGCTACGACGCCGTCCGGCGCATTGGGGCGATGTCCGCGTTGAGTTGGGTAGTAAGTCCGCTCGGACACGCTGGCCGCTTCGGCCGAGGCTTTCACCGACCAGCCCTCGTCAATGATACAAGACACCATCAGGCCTCGACCTCGCCGCTTCGACAGTTAGCCGCGGACAGCAGTATTGAGGTTGGTGCACGGATAGTCGCGCAAACCCTCGGTGAGCAAGTCGAACCCTTTCACCAACCGCTCTAGGGGCTGGCCATGACCGATGCGGATATGGCCCGGCGCGCTGAAGTGCTCCCCCGGCGCCACGACCAGGCCCGATCTCATCGCCAGCCAATGGCAGAAGGCGGCTGTAGGGATTTGCGGCAAGCGAAGAAAGGAAATGCAACCGAACTCCGGCAACGCGCCTTCTATCAAACCTTCCCGCCTCCACGAGTCGTAGGCGGCCTTGATGATCACCCCCTCATCAAGCGTGACAAGATCCTAGCTTCTGGAGCCGGATTTTCTATTCGAAGTTCGAAGCAGACCCCCCCGCTGTGATAAGCTCAATGCACCGACCAAGGTTGGCGCAACATGATCTATGCCGCGACTTCCGGATGGGCGGGATAGAACGAAAAGATAATTCGGCATGGCTCGCCTAGTCTGTCGCTAGGGCTTAACGGGAGACGTTCGTGGCCGACATAACGAAACGCGAACTGCTCGTGGCTGGCGGCCTCGCCGCGGCGGCAGCGCCCGCACTGGCTCAGGCGCCGATGACGAGCGGGGCGCCGTTTGTGACCCGGCACAGCGGCGTGTTTGGCGGCAAGCCGGTCGACTATGTCGCCACGGTGGGCGAAACCCTAGTGTTCGGCGCCGACGGGCGGCCGACTGTTCGCTTCGTCACCACCTCCTATGTGGCCCCCGGCGCTGCTCCGGCGACGCGCCCCGTGCTCTTTGTCTTTAATGGCGGGCCAAGCGCGGCCTCGGCCACGCTTCACATGGTGGCGCTCGGTCCCAAGCGAATCTTGGTGACGCAGGACCCGACCGCGCCGGCCACGCCGCCCAGCATGAGCGACAATCCGCTGACTGTGTTGGATGTCGCCGACCTGGTCTTCGTCGATCCCGCTGAGACGGGGTTCTCGCGGATCCTGCCCGCTGGCCAGAAAGCCTATTTCTACTCCGCCAAGGGCGACGCCCAATCGGTGTCCGACTTCATCGTCGCCTGGGTAAAGGCCAACGGCCGCGAAGCCTCGCCGAAATACGTGCTGGGTGAAAGCTATGGCACCATCCGCGCCGCCCTGATGGCGGGCCAACTGGCCAAGGTGATGCCGCTCGATGGGGTGTTCCTGTTCGGGCAGGCGGTGAACATGATCGAGACCAGCCAGCGCGCGAAGAATGCGCTGGCATACGCCACCAACATCGCCGCGCTTGCAGCGATCGCCGCTTATCACGGCAAGGCGCCGGCCCTGCACGGTAAGTCGCCGGCGGCGATCACCGACGAGACCTACGCCTGGGGCATGGGTGAATACCTGCAGGCGTTGGTGCGCGGCGCCGACCTGCCGACGGCCGATCGCCGGAAGATCGCCGACAAACTGCAAGGCTTCACCGGGATCGGCGCCGACTACTACCTGGCCCACGACCTCGCCATCACCAAGGTCGCCTTCGCCGCGGAGCTGCTCAAGGACAGCGCGGGCGTACTCGCCATCTATGACGCGCGCTATGTTGGCCGATCGCACGCGCCGGGGCAGGATCCTGTCGACGGTATGGCCGGCATGTTCAAAGCCATTCCGCTGATGATGAAGCGGTACCTCGTAGAGAACCTGGGCGTAAGCTGGCCGGTGAGTGACTATCGCGGCGCAGCGCCTGTTGACGAGGGGGCCTGGACCTGGGATGGGACCCTCGGCCCAGGCGGCCCGTTCCTCGACTACGACTATCAGGCGCGCCTGTCCGAGGCTTTCCGAGCCAATCCGAAATTCCGCCTCATGATCGGCAACGGCTATTACGACCTGACCACCACCATCGGTCCGGCCCGCTATCTCGTCACCCGTAGCGACTATCCCCGCAACCGAGTGATCGCGCGCCAGTATGTCGGCGGCCACGCGGCCTACACTTACGAACCGACGCTACGGGCGTTCACCGACGATATCCGCGCCTGGGTCACGGGCCAGCGGGTGGCGTAGGGAGGTCCGCGATGTCCTTCCCTATCCCGAGGCACGTGAACCCCCCTGCTGGCCGCGGCCTGCTCCGCTATGCTCCTCACCGGCGCGGCTAAGAAGCCTCCTCGGCCGAGGCGCGGATGATCACCCAGCATGAGGCGAAGTTCGTGGGGCGGACACTGCGCTATTCCGCCGAGGTGGGCCGCATCCCCATTCGCGAAGCGAAGACCGGCGAGCCGCATGCGTCAATCTTCTACACCGCCTACCGAATGCCCCCCTCCAGCAAGTCCCAGCCAGTCACCTTGGCCTGGAATGGTGGCCCCGGATCGCCGTCCACTATGCTGCACATCGAGGCGGACGGGCCGTTGCAGCTCGGTGACGGGCGCCTGATCCACAATCCTGATACCTGGATCACCGCCAGCGATCTGGTGTTCGTCAATCAGGTTGGTACAGGATATAGCCGCCCAGCCCAGGCTGACTATGCCGACGAGTTTTGCGGCACAGCCGGCGACGTCGCTTCGATAACCGAGTTTGTGCGCGCCTGGCGGCTGTCCCACGACGCGGAGGACATTCCCGCCTACCTCGCCCGCAAGAGGTGGGCCGCCGGCTTGGCCGCCAGCGTCGTCCATGCGCTGCTGAAACGTTTCGTTCCGGTGGACGGCTTGGTGCTGATCTCCGGCGGCTGTGGCCTAACCTCGGTCACGGCGCCGGAGGACGACCTGAACGCGCTTCGGGTCGCCAACCTCGCGGCCACGGCGCTCTTCCACCACGACACGCCTGCAAGTCTTGGCGCGACCCCAGATCAGGCCCACAAAGCCGCCGAACTGTGCGTGCGGCAAAACCTATCTGCCTGCGGTTCGGCGCGCCGTCGCGCTCAGCGAGGCCGAGCGCGACGCGGTGAGCGCGGACCTGTCTCACGTCACTGGCGTTCGCTCGGACAAGATCGACCGGGGGAAACTGGTGGTCATGCCGCGGCGATACCGGACCGGGCTATTGGACGGACGGCCACCCGACCCTTCGACATTCGCCTCACCCATTCGTCGCCAGACCACTTCGCGCCTCAAGGCGCTGGTGGCCGCAGGTCTCTACGACTCACTCGGCAACTGCGCCGGCGCCGAGAAGATCGCACGCCGCCTCGACGCGCTGCTCTGGCCCACCATGACCTTCCCCTACTATCTCGGTGGACACATGATGCACCGTAATCCTGCAGAGCGCATCGCTCTGAGCGGGGACGTCAAGGCCATGATCCTTGGAAAACGCAACAGCCCGTGAGAGCCGCGGTCCCCACAGCGGCGAGCGCCGCACCATTCCTGACTCCCAATTCGGACGCAAAGCGATGACATCATTCGACCGGCGGCTCCAGGCGCTCCTCCTCGCGACCCTCGTGGCCACGGCCGCTCCCGCTCATGCGCAGCCCTCCCCCCTGCCAGCGACCGTCGCCCCCGAGCCAGCGATCCCCGTGTCCAGGCCAACCGCGCCGGGCCCGGCGGAACCGCTACCGGCGCCGAAGCGGTTCGTCAGCCACCACGTCCTCCGCGCCGGCAAGACCGCAATCGCCTACACTGCGATCGCCGGCGAGACCTACCTCAACAACCGCGCCGCCGAGCCGATCGGATCGATCTTCTCGTTCTCCTACATGAAGGACGGGCCGCGCGATCCGCATCGCCCGGTGCTGTTTGTGTTCAACGGCGGGCCTGGATCGTCGTCCTTGTGGCTCCACATGGGCGTTGTCGGCCCGCGCCGCGTGGTGCTGGACCGGGAGGTGAACCCCTCGAACGTGCCGCCCTTCGGGGTCGCCGACAACCCCAACAGCCTGATCGACGTGGCCGACCTTGTGTTCATCGATCCGGTGGGAACGGGCTGGTCGCGGGTCATCGGCAAGGGTTCGACCGCCGACTTCTGGGGCGTCGATGAAGACGCCGACACCGTCTCCCAATTCATTGAGCTCTGGCTCACCGAACACCGTCGCTGGAATGCGCCGAAGTTCGTGATGGGCGAGAGCTACGGCTCGGTGCGCGCCGCGATTCTGCCGCGGGCCTTGATGGGAGGCCCATACTATACGGGCGTCATGCGCGGCATCACCCTGAACGGCGTGATCCTGCTTGGCACGGTCCTGGGCGGCCCGCCGGGGCAGCCAGGCGCGGACGGTCCTGAGATTAAGCAGGCGCTCGCCTTGCCGGCCCAGGCCGACACGGCCTGGTGCCATCAACGAATCGACCGTGGCGGCCGCAGCCTGGAGGCGTTCCACCAGGAGGTCCTGGCCTTCGCCAAAGGGGACTACCTGGCGGCGCTGAAACGCGAGCACCAGGGAACGCTCACCGCGGAGGAACGAGCCGCGACAATTGTGCGGCTGTCGCGTTATACCGGCCTTCCGCCCAGCGCCTTCGAGAAGACCCTGGGCGTCTCGGATTCCGAGTTCGAGAACCAGCTCCTCGCCGATCGCGGCCTCCAGCTCGGCGCCTATGATGGTCGCTACACCCTGCCCCTGGTGCACAGCGGCGGCGACCCGGTCGGCGACGACCCGTCTATGACCCGGTATGTACCGGGCTTTGTGGCGGCCTTCCACGAAATGGCCTCGCTAGACCTGAAGGTGGCCATGGATCGCCCCTATGGCGCGATCGTCTGGAAGGACCTGCTGCCGGCCTGGAACTGGAAGCGGACTGGCGTGCCCGAAGGCCAGACCTACGCCACCGACCTGGCGGTGGCCATGCGCCGCAACGACAAGCTCCGGGTCATGGTGGCGTCCGGCTATTTCGACCTGCTCTCCCCTTCGGCGCCCGCAGAGTACTATGCTGAACAGGCGGGGCTCCCCGCGGATCGCGTGATGCTCCGACGATACGCCTCGGGGCACATGCTCTATCTAGGCGACACCGCCAAGGCGTTCGCCGACGACGTCCGCACCCTGATCCGACAGGCGTCGAAATAACCGCGAGACCCCGAGGCATGGATTATGTGCGGCCTCGGACCAACACGCATAGTGTCGGTTGGATTTTCGCTTCTGGGAGAGGCCAGTGCGACATTTGTTAGCTGAGCAACGCCGCGCTCACCGGCAAAGCCGGCAAAGCCGGCAAAGGCCCTATCGTCGCCGTAGTGTCGGGAGGAAATATCGATCTTGAGACCTTCTGCGAAATCCTCAAGCTTACCGACGACTAAGGTGCAGATACTCGCATTTGGCCAGGAGGACGTTCGGCGGCTGCTGACGTTGGAGCGATGCATTCCCGCCATCCGCGATGCGATGATCGATCTGTCGGCGAGCCGAACCCGTCAAACATTGCGCCAGATCGTGCCGATCGACGAGCGCGGACTCTTTGGTGTGATGCAGGGCGCCCTGGCGTCTGGTGCGCCGTTTGGAGCCAAGGTTCTGAGCGTCTTTCCCCAGAATGTCGCCAAGGGCGGCCAGTCACATCAGGGGCTCGTCATCGTGTTCGATCCTCAGACTGGCGCGCCCGCGGCGATCGTACATGCGGGCGAGCTCACGGCGATCCGCACCGCTGCCGCCAGCGCCGTCGCCACCGATGCACTGGCTCGGATGGATTCCCGTCGGCTTGCCGTTCTCGGCACCGGCGAGCAGGCGGTGATGCACGCCCGGGCGATCGCTGAGGTGCGGCCGCTGACCGAAATCAGGATATGGGGACGGAATGTGGACCGCGCGCGCGCGGTCGCCGAAGACCTGCAAACGCGGATGGACTGTCTAGTGTTGGCATCAAGCAGCGTTTCCGAAGCGGTGTGGGAAGCCGACATCGTCTGCACAACCACTTCAGCTCCGGAACCGATCCTGTTCAACGGCCAGGTTTCCAGTGGAACGCACGTCAATGTCGTGGGCTCAAGCTACGCAGGCCCAGCGGAGGTCGATAATGATCTGGTTCGCCGCGTCCGCTACTTCGCCGACCATCGCGAGTCCGTGTTAAACCAGGGCGCTGAGTTCCTTCGGGCAAAGGCGGCAGGGCTCGTCGATGACGATCACGTCCTGGGGGAAATTGGCGAGGTCCTCGCCGGCGTGCTGCCCGGCCGCCAGACGGCGGCGGACGTCACGCTCTACAAGTCGCTCGGCAACATCGTCCAGGATCTTGCCAGCGCCGCGGTTCTCATGCACTTCGCCCAAGGAACAGCTGGCCTCCAGACTGTCGAACTTTGAATCTAGGTCGAGGCGGTCTGTAAGCTGGCGCAATACGAGTTGGAACGATGAAGCATCGGGCCTTCGCTTCATCTGGCGCAAAGGAATTGTCACCATCGCTACGCCAAGCGTCATCTGAGTCGGTATTCCGCGCTTGGCCAACGTCAGATTGAACCGAAGGCTCTGTTGCAAAAAGTTGGTTCGGGCTGGGTTTGGCGGCCTGAGTTTGGCCTTCAGGCCGTATAGACACTGAAATTCCGTTCGATCAGACGCACTTCACCCATGATACCGCCGCCGTATTGCCAAAGCGCGGCTTGGCCCTTCCGGAGAGCGTGCATGACTTCGAAGCCCTTCAGGGTGGCATAGGCGGTTTTCATCGACTTGAAGCCCAGCGTTGGCTTGATCAGTCGCTTGAGTTTGCCGTGATCGGCTTCGACGACATTGTTCAAGTATTTGCCCTGCCGATGGATCGTATCTTGCGGACATTTGCGGGGATAGGCCCAACATGGCCTGACGATGGGCGAAGACATCTTCAATGGCGCCCCTATCAGCATCCGGCAAATCGATCCTGCGGAGTCTGTTTGTTTGAACGATGGTCCGCTGCCGTGGCTGTGTTGCGAGTGAGCATGGAGCTGCCGACGAATTTGGACCGTGGTCGCCAGCGCGCTAAAGCAGCCTGCCGCAGCCGGCGTCTATGATGATCTCGACCATGCCGGCGTCCAACGCGCCTGCGCCCTATCCCATTCGCCGGTACCTGTCCGGCGATACGCCGGTCCAGCGCCGGAACGCCGCGCGAAAGCTGTCCACATCGCGGAAGCCGATCCTTGAGGCGATCTCGTCGGCGGTGCGATGGCGTTCCTGGATGAGCTCCAGCGCCGCGTGGCGCCGCGCCGCATCCTTCAGTCCACGGATCGAGACGCCTTCCTCGGTGAGCCGCCGGCGCAACGTGCTCATGCTCAGCCCCGTCAGGACCGCGAGCTGCTCCAGGGTTGGCGGGGCTCGGTCCCGCGTCAGCGCCAGGCTGTAAAGTCCGCGTATCCGGTCCGACACCTTCAGCTCCGCGGGATCAGAGGCCATGAAGTCGAACGGAAACCTCTGCAACAGCACATCCAGGTCCCCCGGCGTGCGCAGCACCGGCATGTCCAGCAAGCGCTCGGGCAGGGAGATGGTGTTGACCGCCTGGTTGAAGCTGAGTTCGCCGGCGAAAAAGTCGGCGACAGGCTCCTCGGTGAAGGGCGGGCCATAGGCGAGGCCGACCCGGAAGACGTAGACACCCATGCCGGTGAGCCAAGCGTAGAAGCGGCAGAACATCGACATGCCCGCAAGGTCCGAAAGGAAGACACCGAAGGTCTTGCGGCGGCGCATGGTGTCGACCTTGATGGTCGCCACCCCTCGGTCGATGGTGAGTTCGATGGTCGAGAGCCGTTCGCCCCGGGTCCGGAAAAACATCGCCTGGCGCGCGATGACGTCCGCGAGCGTGCGGCAGGTGATCACGCAGTGGCACATGAGCTGGAACTCGTCCGGATGCATTTGAGGTCGGTTGTCGAGCCGGCTCGAATGCCAACCGATGGTCACGATGCACTCGCGGTAGATGGCGGCCATGAGCCGCCGCGAGACGATCCGCACGGCGCCGCTCGAGAGGTCGGCGAGCGCGAAGGGGGCCTGGGCCGTGGCGAGGATCAATGCCGGATCGCCTCCGACCCGCGTCGCCTTCTGCAACAGACTGAGCACGTCCTCCGCCGAAACCAGATCGAGCGTCGAGCGCTGAGGGGAGCTTGGTGCCATGAGGCTCCTGGGATAGCGTGAAGGGAAACCCAGCCTATTATGACCATAATTTCGGTTCTCTGTCTCGCCGCCCTACCATTAGAAACGACGACGGTGCCCGCCGACCAATGAGAATGGCGGGGCCAGGGAGACGTGGTAAATGAGCGACGAAGCTGCGGTTGGAGCCCGTTATTGGCGGCCGCCGGAGCGTCCGGAATGGCTCAGGACCTTTCTGGCCGACACCAAGTCCTGGGACGCCCGCGCGGTCGCGCCGTTGGAGGCGAGTGAACTCATCGCCACCGCCCGGCGCAACACCGGCTTCAGCGATTTCGGGCCGGACGACTGGCGTGAACCGTTCGAAATCCTATTGCGATCGATCGAGATCGAAGCCGAGCTGCATTTCTTCGGGCGGCTGTGGACGCGGCAGGACTTCCTGCTGTTCCTGGAGACGCGGCTCAGGATCGAAGCCGCCTACAAGGCCAATCCCGAGATCGACGACGAGGTGATCGACCGCCCCGTCATCATCACCGGCCTACCGCGATCCGGCACCTCGATTCTGTTCGAGCTGCTGGCTCAGGACAAGCGCTTCCTGCCGCCGGCGAACTGGGAGTTCGTCCTGCCGTGTCCGCCGCCGGAAGCGGCCACCTACCGCACTGACCCGCGGGCCGCCCGCGCCCACGATCTGATCACCCAGGCGGGGCGCGTGACCCCGACCTATCAGGCGATGCACGAAATGGGCGCCTGGATCCCCAACGAATGCGGCGTGGCCTTCCGCAACAGCTTCCTGTCGGGCCACCTGCTCGCGACCTTCCAGGTTCCCAGCTATGCAAACTGGCTGTTCGGCGCCGACCGCACCCCGGCCTACAGCTACTATA
>FSVV01000035.1_pt1 | contig 10612 bp, 4 predicted proteins | sample 1637831 | NCBI WGS metagenome assembly FSVV01 (sample SAMEA3914789, study PRJEB12502) | metagenome | biome: forest; material: soil | place: Canada | collected 2011-07-03 | depth 0.3 m
CGGCGATGGTTCGCCCTCGGAATGGTGATCCGTCGCGCCAGGGCTTCGCCGATCGAGGGCGGCAAGCGACCGCCGATGACGATCATCTGCGGATCAAAGGCGTAGGCGAGAATGCCGCTTAATAATGCGAACGGCGGGACAGCCTGATCGAGCCAGGCGTCTACGCCAGGCCAGCTGACATCGATGGCGCGCACCATTTCCTCCACCGTGGCGAATGCGCGGCCGTCGGCCGCAAGGCAGGTCTGCAGCAGATCCAGGTTGGGATAGGCGTCGCCGCAGAGGCTCCAGATGCCGCCGAACTCACCCGCATTGCCGTGGCGGCCTCGAAAGGGCTTACCGTCGGAGATCACTCCGCCGCCAAAGCCGTTGGTGAGATGCAGATAGGCGAAGTCCGAACAACGGCGCCCGACGCCGAACAGGCTTTCGCCGATGGCGGCGGCCGTGCCGTCGTTTTCCACCATGACCGGCAGGCCCAAGGCGTCCTCAACCACCGGCTCGATATCGCGTAACGCCCAGTCGTCGAGATACGGCGGGGGGTTCAGCCAACGCCGCTCACCGACAAAGAAGCCTGACAAGCCCACGCCGACGCCGATGACGCGGCGGGACTCGATCTGGCTCCCACACAGGATCTCAGCCTTGAATGCCTGAAGGCGTTCGATGACCCTGGTTTCCGACATGAGGGGCATGGCCGAACTTCTTTCGCCGCGGACATTTCCGGCGAAGTCCATCAGGATCATCGACAGCACATCGCCCATCATCGACACGCCGAACGCGTAGGCGAAGTCCGGGTTCAAGGTCACTTGCACGCTCGGATGACCGGGGCGATCGACTTGTCGCTGGGCGATCCCGACCAGGCCATCTCGCTGAAATCCTTGCAGAAGCCGGGTGACGGTCGGTGGCGATAGGTCGAGGGCTCGGGTAACGGCAGCCTGGCTCAGTCCACCGGACTTCAAGATCAGATCGAGCAGACGCCGCCCCCCATCGCTGACCGGGCGGATCACGGGCCTGACGGGAAGCGGGGCCGAAGCCGGCAAGTCGAGGGGCATGCGTGAGCATAGAAGGCGAGCGAATTGTCATCAAGATGTCTTACCGCATGAATATATTGTGTGTTGTAAGCAATTATCGCCCGACCGACCTGGGCCCTGCTATTGCCTTTCGAGGGGGACCAACATGCACCAGCTCACCAACCGCCGACGGGCGCGCCTGTTCGGCTCGGCCCTGTCTATTGCGGCCTTGGGATTTTGCCCGGCCGTGGCGCAGACAAGCGCCGCCCCGCCGCCAGCGAAAGACACCGCCTCGGGCAGCACCGGTCTGCACATGGACGAGGTTGTCGTGACCGGCACCTCGATGGCTCGGCAGAAGTTCAAGGCGCCCTACGCCATCACGGTGCTGACGGCCGATCAGATCGCCGATCGCGCGCCGACGAGCACGGCGGACGTACTTAAGGGTACGCCCGGCCTGTGGGTGGAAAGCTCAGGCGGCGAAGGCGGCGGAGAGAACGTCTATGCGCGGGGCCTGCCCGGGGGCAGCTTCGAATATTTCGGCCTGCAGGAGGATGGCCTGCCGCTCTTCGAGACCAACTACGAGAGCTACACGAACATCGACGAGCTCATCCGCGTCGACCTTGGAACGCAGCGCACGGAGATTGTGCGCGGCGGCACCGCGCCGCTCTTCGCGAACAATGCGCCGGGCGGTGTGGCCAACTTCATCACCAACCACGGTACGACGACGACGACGCAGGGCGCCTTCAAGGTCACCGCCGGCTCCAACGACCTGGTGCGCGCAGACTTCACCGAGTCCGGTCCGGTCGCCCAGAATTTGCTGATGAGCGTCAGCGGCTTCTTCCATACCGACGACGGCCTGCGCAACCCCGGTTTTTCCAATGGCGATCTGGGCGGGCAGTTCAAAGGCGGCGCCACCTATATCCTGCCCAAGGGCAAGCTCTTCGCCGACGTCAAATTCCTGGACGACAAGGATGTCTTCTATACCGACATTCCGATCAGAAACCCGGTCACGGGCGCCAGCCTAAGCGGTTTGATCAATCCGAACACCGGGACCCTCGATTCTTCCGCCTTCGAGCGTGTCAATTTGCGAATGCTCACCCGAGGCGGCGGCAGTTCGTCCCTCACGCGCAACCTCTCGGATGGCCTGCACCCGACCACCGAGACTGTGACCCTCGGCGGCGACTATGACGTCGGCGCTGGCCTGATCATTTCGGACAAGGCCCGCTACATGCAGGGCACGATCGATGACGACGCCATCTTCAACGGCCAGTACGTCACCGGCGGCGCCAGCGGCTTCAGCGCCCAGGCCTATGCGAACAATCTCGTCAAATCGGTCCCCGGCGCTGTATCGGCCAAGTATGTGATCGCGGGCACGAACACCGTCGTCTCCCCGCTTCAGGACCTCGCCCTCGCCAACACCTGGACGAACGTTCGCACCAGATTCTCGGACGCAATCAACGACGCCAGATTTGACGGAAAGATCGATGATCCGACCTTCGGTCGACATGATTACGCCTTTGGCGTCTACTACAGCCATTACACGTTTTCTCAATACCGGCTGGTCGGCACCTTCCTGACGGACGTGGCGAACCACCCCGACCTCTTGAATGTGCGGGCGGTGAATGCCGCTGGCGCCTCCCTTGGAAACGTCACCGACAACGGGTTCACCACCTACGGTAACGGCGCTTCGGGTTCGGTGGAAGGCGACGCGATCGCCGTCTACGGCTCCGAGAACTGGCATGTGACCGACGCCTGGCAAATCGACGTCGGCGCCCGCCGCGAAGTGGAATGGGAGCACGGCCTGAAGGGTATTCTGACGACCCAAGCGCTCACCCTGCCCGGCGTGATCGTCCCCATCAAGGTTTCGGGCGCGACATCCTATGTCCCAGAGAGCGAGACTTTGAAGGGAACGGCTTGGACCGTTGGCTCGTCCTATCAATTAGGAAGGCCGGTCAACGTCTTCGTCCGGTATACCAATTCCTACGCCTTCCCGCGCTTTCAGAACATCTATGCCGGCGCCAATTTCGGCGGCAAGCCGTTGCCGGTGTCGAACATCGAACAGGCCGAAGGCGGTGTGAAGCTGAACTGGCCGGGGCTCTCCCTATTCGCCGTCGGCTTCTACAGCCATTTCAATCCGCTGATCTCCAGCATCCTGGTGCAAAACTCGGCAGGCGATCTGGTCAGTCAGACAGTCTCGGCGCAGACCACGGCGGCTGGCGCCGAACTTGAGGTTGCCTGGTCGCCGGTGAGCTATTTCAACGTTCACGGTGACCTGACGGCGCAAAACACCACCCTCAGCAACGTCGTCTCCCCAGGATTTTCCGCGGCGGGAACCGAAGGCAAGCGCGAGCCACGCGTGCCTAACCTGTTGGCCGCCCTCGAACCGGCTTATCTGTTCAAGTATGACAATGTGGAGGGTCGCGTCTTCGCGACCTTCTCCTACATCGGCGAGCGGTTCCAAGATTATAATAACCTCAGCCGTCTGCCGGCCTATGAGACGATCGACGTCGGAGCGACGGCCGATTACCGCAACCTCACTTTTGGCGCCCACGTCCTCAATCTGACGGATTCCGCCGGTCTTACCGAGGGTAATGCGCGGGCCTCAGCGCTGGCCTTGACGCCCTCAACGCCGGTCGTGAACGCGACCATCGGACGTCCAATCTTCGGCCGCTCCTTTGTCGTGGATGTAACTGTGCACTGGTAGCCGCCGCGAATTCAACGCACGCCCTTGAGCGCCTGCGCCGCCAGGTATCGGAGACGACATATTGCAAAAATTTTGGTCAAGATTGGTGACGCCCAGGGCGATATCGGTGTTGTTCTTCGCGGCGATAGGTCAGGCGGCGCAGGCGCAAGATCATGTGGTGAAGAGTCTCACTAAACTATACGACCCGAATGGCGGTGTCTTCATAGTCGCCCACCGCGGATGTCATAATCCGTCGCCCCAGCACAACCTTTCCAGTGCTCCTGAAAACTCATTAGCGGCGCTTGATCATTGTCTTCGCCTGGGTGTCGACATGATGGAGACAGATGTTCGGCGAACCAAGGACGGCGCTCTCGTGATCATGCACGACGCCACGGTGGACCGGACCACCGACGGGGTCGGCCGCGTCGCCGGCCTGACGCTCGCTCAGATCAAACGGCTGCATCTTAGGCAGAACTTCGGTGGCGCCATGTCGCCGATGATCACCGATCAGAGGGTGCTGACGCTCGATGAAATGCTCGCGGCCGCCAAGGGCCGCATCATGCTCAACCTCGACATCAAGGAGGCCATCTATCCTGAGGTGATCGCCGCCGCCGTGCGAGCGGGCGTCGCGGACCAAGTCTTGGTCAAGACGCCAGTTTACACGTTGGAGCCGCCCGTCGCCGACCAGACGCCCTATGATCGCGTTCACTACATGCCGATCATTTGGCAAACCACCGCTGTTCACCCGATCGACCTTGGAGCGGTCGCCGCCCGGCAATCGGTTGCGGTTCACAGGATACCCGCTGTGGAGATGGTGTATCTCGATCAGGCTCAGTTCGAGGCGGTGCGCAATGCAGCAAAAGCGGCCAATGTACGCCTCTGGGCCAACACCCTGACCAGCGTCGGCGTCTTGAGTATTGTCACCATGGGAGGAGACGTAGACGCCCTCCGGGATCCGACAACCTGGGGCCGCCTTATCGACGCCGGCGTGACCGTCATTCAGACGGACGAACCGGGGAATCTAATGGATTTCCTCAGAAAACATTAGGGCCTGTTGATAAATAACTGAATCTGGGAATGCTTTTCTGGGCTCGGGGGATTCCCTGCCGATTCGTCGCCGCGAGATTCAGCATGTGATCGACGATCGCGCCATTCGTTTGCGATTTGGAGCCCTTGAACCAGTGCTTGACGTGCGCGGATGGCGCCGTTTTCGCCGGCCGTGGCGGTGTGATCGCGGTGTCTCGGGCGACGGGTATCGCCCGCAGCACGATCACTCGGGGCTTGGCCGAACTGCGCGATGCAGCGAAGCCGGCGGCGCCTCCGGATCGCGTGCTTCGGGTCGGTGGCGGCGGAAAGTCTCTGGCGGCCACAGACGCGACATTGCTGAGGGATCTGCAGGCGTTCGTGGAGCGCGCCATGCGCGGGGATCGGATGGCGCCGCTGCTGTGGACCGCCAAGAGCCTTCGCAGTCTGGCTACGGAACTGCAAGCCTGCGGCCGTAACGTTGTGGCCGACCCGTTGCGCGAACTGGGCTACAGCCCGCAGGCCAATCGCAAGACGCTGGGGGGGTAGCCACCGCGACGGCGACGCTCAATTCAACGACATCGACGATCAGCTTGGCGCAGGCCCAGATCTTGGCGCCGCTCTTGATGAAACCATCATTCGTAGGGACGACCTCCCGGCCTCAAGCGCGGCTGGAACACGTCAGCCCGTTACGCCATCGAGCGGCTCACCCCTATTTTCAGGGCGCGCGGGCCGTCGCCTGTGTCAGCCTTGACCGCCGCGCCGATGCCGCGGAACAACTGGGTCGGATCGATAGGCTTAGATTGGACACCGTCGAAACCCAAGCGGGTCAGGTGCTCGTCCGTCCCGCTCATGGCGGCGGCGGTTAAGGCGATAACCGGGATATCGGGTCGGCCGGCGCGACCGGCGCGAATCTCCGCCAAGGCCTGAGCCCCATCCATTCGGGGCATCTGCAGGTCCATCAGCACGACGTCGAAGCTGGAGACCCGCAGGACGTCCAGGGCCTCAAGGCCGTCAAGCGCCGTGATCACGTCGCAGCCAACAGAGGTCAGCATGGCGGTGGCGACGGCGAGGTTGACGCGGTGATCATCGACCACCAAAAGCCGCAGCCCCGCCAGGGCCAATGCCTGATCATCGTCCGCTTCGGTTTCAACCGGCGCCTCGGCCGGCGGCAGAGGCAAGATGGCGGTGAAGGCCGAACCTTCGCCCGCCCGGCTCAACAAGGTCAGGCCGCCGCCCATCAGCTCGCTCAGCTGCTTGCAGATCGATAGGCCCAGACCGGTGCCGCCAAAGCGCCGCGCCGTAGAGGCGTCGGCCTGGCTGAAGGACTGGAATAATTTGGCCTGCTGCTCCTCGGAGATGCCGATGCCTGTATCGGAGACCCGAAGGCGCACGGCGTCCCCGGCCCAATCAATCTCAATCCTCACCTCGCCTTCGGCGGTGAATTTAAGCGCGTTGGAGACCAGGTTGTGCAGGATCTGGCGTACGCGGGTGGGGTCACCCCGCACCCACATCGACGCCTCCGCCTCGACCGGATAAAGCAGCCGAACCCCCTTGGACTCGGCCACATTGACCCATAGGTCATAGGCCGTGCGGCACACCTCCAGCAGGTCAAAGCGCACGGTCTCAAGCTCCAGCTTGCCCGCCTCGATCTTTGATATATCGAGGATATCGTTGAGGATCGTCATCAGGCTTTCGCCCGAACTCAGGATCATCTCCACCTGACTGGCCTGCGCCGGGCCAAGGTGGCTGCGCTTCAGCGCGTGCGCCATGCCGAGGACGCCGTTCATGGGCGTGCGCAATTCGTGGCTCATCATGGCCAGGAACCTGGACTTGGCCTCATTGGCCGCTAGCGCCAGTTCGGTCTGCTCGCGCAGCTGGGTGGTGCGGTCCTTGACCTGCCGCTCCAGCTCGAACTTGGCCCCGCGCAGGGCCGAGGTACGCCATAGAACCAAGGCGGCGACAACGCCGAGGCCGACCAGAAGCGCCGCGATGCGGAACACCAGGGTCTGATACCAGGCCGGCAGAACCTCGATCGGAAGATCCAGGCTGCGCTCGCTCCATACCCCATTGCGGTTTGAGCCGCGCAGGCGCAGCTGGTAGTGGCCGGGCGGCAGGTTGGCATAGACGACTGCGCGGGCGTCCGCATTGGTCGTAATCCAGTCCTTGTCGTAGCCGACAAGCTGGTGAGCGTATCGATTATACTCCGGCCATGAATAGTCCAGCGCCGCAAACTCGATCTGCAGGCTTTTCGCCGTCGGCGCAACGCGTAGCGGCCCGTTCGCGCCGTGGGCGCCGATCAGGTCGGCGGACAACGCCTGGCCGCCCTCCTCGGCCTGGGTGATCACGATGGGCGCCTGAAACCGCCACGATGGGAGCGTGTCCGGCCGGATAATGGAAAGGCCGCCTACGCCGCCGAACAACAGGTCGCCGTCGCGTGTCACCGCGCCGGAATTGGTCCAGTAGGTGGTCAGATAGACGCCGTCCTTGTCTCGCAACACCGTGATGGCGAAGGTCTTCGGATCGATTCGAACCAAGCCCCCGTCGGTGCTGGCCCAGACCGAGCCGTCCGGCGCCGCGAGCAACTGATCGACGTTGGCGTTCGGCAATCCATCCTCAAGGCCGAGATGGCGAAAGCGCATGCGCCCTTTACTGTCGCGACCCAGCGATATGTTGACGCCGCCGCCGCCCTGGGAGCCGACCCATAAACGCCCGGCGCGATCAAAAAGCAGGGCGCCGATATCAGCTTCGCTGAGGCCGGCGGACTCCGACGACGGCGGGATGGTCTCCACCACCCGCATGTCGCGGTCCACCCGATTAAGGCCCCAATCCGTACCCACCCAGACCGTCCCGTCAGGTCCAGGGGTCAGGGCCGTGACATGAAGGTTGGTCAGGCCCTTGTCTATGTGCTCCGCCGCGCCGACGGGCCGCCCGTCAGGCCCAAGCCGATAGCGAAGCAGGCCGTCATAGGCGACCCACAAGGTGTTATTTTGCACCAGCAGCGCACGGATCTGGCCGTCGCCAGCCCTGGGCAGCGCAACCCGGTCGACCGACCCGGCCGAGAGATTGGATCGATAGAGCGTCCCCGGCCCCGCCAGATAGACCGCGCCCCCGGGCGCCGGGGCGATCGCGTCGACATAGGCGATGGGCAACGCCTTGTCGGGCCGTGCGGGGTCGGGGCGCAACCCACCGACACGACCGCGTTTGGGGTCGATGACATCAACACCCTTGCCACCCAGACCCAGCCACACACGGCCGTCGGGCATGACGGCGACGCTGTGCACGTCGGCATCGGTCAGGCCGTGGCGCCCGCCGGAGGGGCCAAAGGCGGTCTTGATCATCGTCTGGGTCGGATCGTACAGGCTGACGCCACGATTTGTGGCCACCCATACCAGACCGGAACGATCGCGCAGCAGGTCGCTGACCGTATCGTCGCTCAGGCTGCTGGTGACGGTGATATCGCGCTGAATGCGCTGAACGCTCATGTCGGCCGTATTGACGGTCAGGATCCCGCCACCGGCCGAGCCCAGCCAGACCCGACCGGGCGACGCTTCGGCGATGGTTCGAATTCCGAGGGCCGGCAGGCTCGATGATCCGGCGCCGGCGTCCCGCAGGGCGACCGGCGTGCGCGCGCCCGGCTCCAAGACATAGCCGCCGTCGTGGCTCGAGCCGATCCAGATGCGATGGCCGCTATCCTCAAAAAGGCAGAAGGCGACCGTCGCATCCTTGGCTTTGCCGTGAAGTGGGACAAGGTGAAACGCTCCATCCGAGGCGGTGCGCCGAAAGAGCCCCTTTGCGGTGGCGACCCAGAGATCATGTCGATCGTCTCTGAGCAGCGCATAGACCTTGACACCCTCAAACGCGGTTTCGGTGACCTGGCCTGTCTTGGCGTCCAGTTGGTTCAGGCCCTGGTCGCTACCGATCCAGACGCCGTCACGCCCGTCATCGGCAATCGCGTTGACCGAGGCGTGACTCAGACCCGCCTGGCCGCCGTAGCGAATGAAGCTGTCTTGCCGCGGATCATAGAGCGCCAGACCCCCCACCCTTGTCCCGACCCACATCCGCCCTCTCGAATCGGCGTGCAGGCTGAGCACACTGTCGCCGGGCAGGGCCTTTTGGGCTCGGCTATCGGTATGATAGACCTTGAACCGGTAACCGTCCCAGCGGATCAGGCCGCTCTCGGAGCCGATCCAGATAAAGCCGTCGGCGTCCTGAGCGAAAACGCGAAGGTTCGAGGCGTTGGGGATACCCGATTCCTGAGTGATGTTGCGAAATACCGGCGTGGTGATCGCGCGCCAGCGCTCCTCGCTCACCGCGTGCGCCGGCATGGCGAAAGCCAGGGCGACGCCCATCCACAGCGCCGCGATGCAGACGCACCTTCGGACCATGGAACGCTCTCTCATGTATCACTCCGGATTTATTGAATCACGGAGTATCACGACAACTTTGCCGGCTTGTTAATTAACGATATGGCGTCCGGACGTTGATTCAAGATTGAGATCCTCCCTGTGGGGATTACTCGAATCGGATATTGATTTATCAATCAACAATAAATCGCGCGTCAATACATCGCACCCGCTGACAAGACTAGGAATTTTCGTGCCTAGAGCGCTCGTGCAACTTTCAACGCGTCCAGCACAGCTTCCTCGGCGGTCCTCGGCGACAGGCAGTCGCCGATGATGTGCTGTTCGACGTCCAAGTCCGCCAACTCCATCTCAAGATTGCGATCGGCCTGGCAGCCATGGCAGATGACGAGGGTGTCGACGTCCTCGATGACGACGGGCTTCAAGGCCCCGACGTGCTCGAAATAGGCGGTGTTTTGGTCGGCGCCGAAGAAGCGGACAAATGGAATGACTTTGACTCCGGCCTCGAACAATGTGGCGTTCGCATGCGTACTCACAAAGGACGGCACAGCCTCGCCAGGCCAGGCGCCGGTGATCGCAAGCGTCACCTGATGTCCGTTCGCGGCAAGCTTCAGGGCTACGCCAAACCCAGTCCAGTCCCCCATATTGTCCGCGATCACCACATGACCGCCCAATGGCGCGTCGCCGGCGATCACGTCGGCGCCTGTGAGCACCTGGAGGCCTTCAACGCTGCCGGGTTCGGGTGGAACGGGCCACCCGCCCACCGCCAGAACCACGGCGTCCGGCTTTTCGGCCTCGACCAGCGAGCGGTTCACCTGAGTTCTAAGCCGCACCTCCACGCCGGCCAGTTCCATTTCGCGCGTCAGATTGGTGATAAGGCCGCCGAACTCCCCGCGGCCCACCAATTTGCCGGCCAACGTGGCCTGCCCTCCGAGCTGACTGCTCGCCTCACAAAGGACAACCTTGTGGCCACGCGAGGCGGCCACTGCTGCGGCTTTCATGCCGGCCGGTCCGCCACCGGCGACGAGGACTCGCTTGGGACGATCCGTTGGCCCGTAACGGCCCAGCGTGAGTTCGCGGCCAGACTCAGGAAACTGTATGCACGAAACAGAATATCCCTTCTGCAGGTGGCCGATACAGGCTTGGTCGCAACCAATGCAGGCGCGAACGTCGTCAAGCCGCTGCTCGAGCACCTTTCGTCCAAGGTCTGGATCGCAAATCATCGCACGCGTCATGCCCACAGCGTCGGCGGCGCCACGAGCAAGAACCGCTTCGGCCGACTGCGGCGTATTAAATCGTCCCGTTGCAATTACTGGCACGCCAACAATTGATTTCACCTTCTGGGCGTAAGGCTCCATATAGCCGGACGGCATCGCCATAGGCGCAACAATGTGCAGAGCGCCCGACCGGGAGGCGCCGGTCCCAAGCACGACGTGGACGAAGTCCAGCAAACCGGAGCGATCCACAAGGCGAAGACTGGCGAGGCTTTCCGACTCGGTGAGCCCGATGTTGTCGAGATCATCAACCGACAGGCGGAC